>NPIE01003289.1_pt1 | contig 45906 bp, 53 predicted proteins | sample 8637661 | NCBI WGS metagenome assembly NPIE01 (sample SAMN07420842, study PRJNA396082) | bioreactor metagenome | isolation source: sample BA12 brine-fed electro-methanogenic bioreactor BA | place: Japan: Kochi | collected 2016-12-09 | reverse complement strand
TACTTTTTATTTTGAGGCAACCGGGTCTTATATAATGAGTATCTTATATAATTTACAAACTGTAGTTCAGAACAATTCCACTAACTAACCTTGAAATAAAAATCCCACCGTTATAAAGATGAAACTCTCATTTTAATATTTGTGAAGGACTTTATCCGTTTGTTGACGAATTCAGAACAAACGTTTTTCGACTGGCTTTTCTTTAGAAGGAACATAACAAATATTCTTGCTATATTTAAGAGCATAATATTTTTTACTTTATACGGAGGTAAATAATGGCAGTACGAATTACTGATGAGTGCATTGATTGTAATGCTTGCGAACCTGAATGCCCGAACGATGCAATTTATGATGCCGGCGTTTCCTATATTCTCGGCGGTGAAGAACACCCTGCACTCAATGATGAACACACCTACATAGTTCCTGACAAATGTACCGAATGTGTTGGATTTTATGATGAACCGCAATGTATTGAAGCTTGTCCTACAGAAGCAATTGAAATGGATTCCGAAAGAGTTGAATCAAAAGAAGACTTGATGAAAAAGAAAGAACATTTAGACGAAATAGGCAGGTAGATTTTAAATACCGGCTTCATTATGGAGCCGGTTTTATTTTATGTTCAAGTATTCATCCCAAATTTTATAAAGTTCGTAAGTTGCTCTAATGTCTTCCCCGCAGTAGACGGCAATTTCTTTAATTCTCCCGGCTTCATAAAGCTGTTTTACTTCCATACCGCTAATGCCTTTTGATTTGGGAGATTCAATTCCGAATGAATGACAATAAAAATCTAGATTAAATTTTTTGATAAGTCCGTAGAAAGTAAACTGTTCGAGAAGATCGATATGTTTGGAAGTATCAAACCTGCTGCCGAGAAAATTTACAGTTGGTTTTATTTTCCGCAGAGCCGAACGCAGCATCAAAAAAGGAATGTCAAAATTTCTTCCGTTAAATGAAATAAATTTTTTAACCTTCGAAGCATATTCCCAAAATGTTTTCAGCATTTCATCCTCGGTCAATGCTTTATAAACTACGTGTTCATCATCAGAAACAACATTCTTTTCACCTTTCTCGCTTTCATAAAGCACAAGGGCTTTTTCCATTTCGGTGTGGTACATACCTATCGCAATTACCTTAGCCGTGAATGGATACAAACTCAGATAACGAATTGCTTCATCTATCTTTTGCTTTTTAAGTTTTTCATCGGTTTCTCTTTCCGCATAGCGGAGAAGGTATTCTTTTTGTGAATCGGCAAGTGACTCGAAATCAAACCCAACAGTTTCAATGTCGAATACTAATTGCAAATTAAACCAAGTTTGTTAAAGAATAAATGAAGTTAGTCTTTATCCTTTAAAATATCCACTTCTTTTTGATAAGATTTTACTGCGTCATAGAACTCATTTGGGAGAGGCATCGGCTTCTGTGTTGATTTATCAATGTGAACAACAACTCCAGCACCGGATGCAATTATTTGTTGTGTTCCTATTTTCTCTACTAAATGCTCAAAACCAAAACTGGAATTTTTAATAAAATTAATTCGTGTGTAAATTAACAATTCATCGTCAAGGTGAGCTGAGGAATAATAATCACAATCATTATGAACCATAATGAAAAAAGAATTACCTTCCAAAAATTCTTTCAAGTTGTATTTAGTTTTTAAGTCTTGCGTAAACCTCAATCTCGCATCTTCAAAGTAATTGAAGTAGACAGCGTTGTTGCAAACACCAAGCAAATCTACTTCGTGAAATTTTACCTGCTCTTTTATTTGATGAGGAAATTTATTTTTATCAGTCTTACTCTTAATCATATTCTTAATCTTACTCTAAATTTGTTCAAGAATTGTTTTAGCTTTTTCAATCTCTTCAAACGAAACATCCATGTGTGTTACAGCTCTTAATGTTCCAACACTGCCGACAGAGAGCATCAATCCTTTTTCTTTTGCTGAAGCTAATAATTCATCAACCGATTTTTTTATTGGTTTGAATATTAGGATGTTCGTTTGAACAGTTTCCATATCTATCTCAAAAGAATCGGAATTATTTAAGAACTCCGCTAATATTTTTGCTTTCTCGTGATCTTCCTTAAGTCTATCAATATTATTTTGCAATGCAAATAAACCGGCAGCAGCAAGAACCCCGACCTGTCTCATTCCCCCGCCCCAAGCTTTACGAACTCTGAAAGCTTCTTTTATAAAATCCTTTGTTCCTGCAATTACAGAACCGATAGGAGCACCCAAACCTTTCGATAAACAGCATGAAACAGAATCAAAATAACTTGCATATTCGTTTGGCTTAATTCCCGTTGTAACGGATGCATTCCACAATCTCGCACCATCAAGATGAAAATAGAGATTATATTTTTTTGCAAGTTTTTGAAGTGCGGCAATATTTTCAATTGGGTTAATTGTTCCGCCTGCTCTATTATGCGTGTTTTCAACCTCTATAACTTTGCTTCGTGCCATGTAGTAAGCACTGGTAGGACGAATTAGCGGTTCAACTTGCTCGGGAGTAAATACACCTCGTTTACCTTCAACTGTGCAAAGTTGTATTCCGCTTAAAGCAGCCGGTGAACCGGATTCATATTGAAAAATGTGTGCATCTTTTTCACAAATAACTTCATCCATCGGCTGAGTTAAAACATTCAAACAAATTTGGTTTCCCATTACTCCGCTTGGGACAAAAAGTGCGGCTTCTTTTCCTAATAACTCGGCTGCATAGTTTTCTAATTTGTTAGCAGTCGGGTCCTCTTTATAAACGTCATCGCCTAATTCGGCTTCATACATTGCTTTTAGCATTTCTTTGGAAGGCTTTGTTACGGTATCACTTCTTAAATCAATCATTTTTCTTCTTCTTTATTTTTTGTAGTGTGAATGCAAACATAACAAATAATGAAATAATGAGACTAATTACCGGGAGTACATAAGCTGTTTTGGTATAAATTGTTTCATCGGAATTCAATTCAACATCGTATGTAAAACTTGCACGGGTAAACATTTCCGTTTCGATTAATGTGTTTCCTTTTTTATCAATCACACAGCTTATTCCACCGTTTGCTGAACGAACAACGGTTCTGCGATTTTCAATAGCACGAAGTGCACTCATTTCTTTATGTTGGTATGGTCCGCTTGAGTTACCGTACCAACTATCGTTTGTTACAACAACAATTAACTCTGCGCCATTATTTACAAACCCGGTAATAAATCTCGGGTAAATTGATTCAATACAAACCACACCGGCAATTTTGTGTTTTTCATCTTCGGCACTTACTTCAAATACTTTTTGCTCCGTCCCTTCGTTCCAACTTGAAATACCGACGTTCCATTTTATTAAATCTCCGAGGAACGGTATGTAATCAACTAACGGAACCTTTTCCCCGAACGGAACAAGTTTTACTTTTCCGTACATTGGGACTTCTCGACTTCCGGGTTTAAACATTATAATCGAATTGTATGAAGTATAATAATTGCCGCTGCTTGTTTTCTTCGCTTCCTTGGGTGCTTTTGTACTGTCGAAATAAAAGGTTGCATACGGCATACCCGTCATTAAATAAACATTATTTGTATCACAAAAAGTATAAATACTGTTAACAAGTCCTTCATAACCACCGCCCATTAAGTAAACCGGTAAAGCAGTTTCGGGCCAAATCAAAATTTCGGCACCGTTTTTTATTTCTTTTTCAGATAACGCGAGATATAAATTAAGCTGTTCGGTTAAGTTTCCAGCTTCCCACTTTTTCCAAGGATTTAAATTCGGCTGCACTACACCAACTTTTAGTTTTGAGTCACTTTTTGTAAGTTGATTTACTTTTAGGGCACCGTATAAAATTGGAACGAGCAAAAGGATTAATGCTATTACAATCTGTTTTATATATTTTTTTTGTGATGTGAAATTTTTAAAAGCTTCATAAAAAAATATATTGATGTAAATAACCAGCAAACCTAAACCGAATGAGCCGATAATATCTGCGATTTGAATGAAGGAATGAAAATAAGGAAGCGAGTGTCCCAACGTCAACCACGGAAATCTAAAATCACTGACGCTGTAAAGATATTCTACAACAACCCAGAACATCGGGAATAAATACAAAGCGGCTTTTCTACCAAATTTTTTATAAGCTAAATAATAAAGTGAAGACGGAATCAAAAATACACAAGGATTAAAAAATAAAAGAGCAACACCGGCTACCATTAAAAACGGGTCGGTATCAGGCTGCCAGCTGCCCACCCAGTAAAGTGTAATAAAATTATAAATGAAAATAGCGAAATATGTAAAACGGTTTATTGAAGCTAACGATGTTCGTTTTTCAATAACAATGAAGTAAGGAATAAATGCTGCAAACAAAAGCGGGAAAAAAGGAATCGGCGGGAAAGATAAACCGAGCATTATACCGCTGATTATTCCCAAGAGAAGCTCGTTTTGTTTTGTTTTTTTTAAGTCGTTCTTTAATGTTATGTTAAAGATTTTCATTGATTGCGCTCATTTGCACCTTTTTTCTTACGCCAAAATATACGAATCACAATAACAGCAAAAATCAATAGCGTCAAACCACCTATTGCATATGAATATGTATCCAAATAATAATCAATTAATTGAACATTATGACCAACAACCATTCCCAGATAAATTATGATTGCATTCCAAGCAAATGCGCTTATTGCCGCATATAAAAAAGTTTTATTTAATTTTAATTCGTGAACACCCGAAAAGAAACTTAAAACTGAACGAGTTCCGGGCAAAAAGCGGTTTGCTAAAATTAACTTATAACCCCATTTGTTAAACCACCTATCTGCTTTTGCAATATCATCTTGGTGAATAAATTTTATTTTACCTTTGCGTAACAATTTTTCACCGAAGAGTTTACCGACATAATACATAAGTATAAAACCCATTGCACTGCCGATACTGGTAATTAACAAAATCGGGATAAATGATAATTCTGTTGTAGCAATTAACGAAGCCCCAACAACCACTACGACATCACTTGGCGAAGGCGGAAAAACATTTTCTATAAATGAAAAGAAAAATAAGATTAAATAAAGGTATGTCGTATCAACATTGCTGATGTATGAGAGAATTTGTTCTAACATTAATTTTCATCTTTATAGATTAATACAACCGCGTATACTTTAACACCTTTCTCTTCACCAACGAAACCCATTTTTTCCGATGTGGTTGCCTTAACGGAAACTTGTTCGTGTGAAAGATTAAGGATTTGCGATATACTTTCTCTGATTTCTTTTATATGCGGATTTAACTTAGGATTTTCGGCAACAACCGTTGCATCAATGTTTGCAATTTTATATCCTTTTTCGAGAACCCTTTCATAAGTTTTATTCAATAATATTTTACTTGCTATTCCTTTGTATCGAGAATCGGAATTGGGGAAATGAGTTCCGATATCTCCCAAAGCGAGTGCTCCAAGCAAAGCATCGGTAATTGAATGAAGCAATGCATCGGCATCGGAGTGTCCTTTCAATCCTTTTGTGTGAGGAATTTCAATTCCGCCGAGAAATAATTTTCTGTCATCAGCGAATTGATGTACATCATAACCAAAACCGATTTTAAAAGGTGTGTTCAATGTCTAATCTCAAAACTTGTGAATTCATTTTTTGCATCGGACCATTTTATTGATGCATCTCTAACATCCGCATGCATTGGCCCGATCTTTAACTTTTTGAAAAACTCTTCAAGCAATGCAAGTTCTCCCTCGGCAACTGTATAAACTTCACCGCTCATTAAATTTTTCGTATAGCCTTTCAAACCAAGTTGTTGCGCGGTCTTCAGCACAAACCATCTATAACCAACGCCTTGTACCAAACCTTGAACAATTATTTCAGCTCTTTTTAAGTCTTTGCTCATAAAACAATTTTAACGTGTCGTAAGCTTCGGAAACAAGCAGCCCGAGGAAAATCAATGCCCCTCCGATGAAACCAAAATTAGTGATTTTCTCATTTAATAAAAAGAAAGCAAAAGTAGCTGCAAATACCGGTTCAAAAGAATAAATGATTCCTGCTTTAGTCGGTGAAACTTCTTTCTGATACTTGGTTTGAATTGTAATATTAACAAAGGTTGCCAAAATTCCGGTATAAAGAATTCCAAACCATAAATAATCGGTCGACACAAATCTAATTGTCTCTATCGAGGTAAAATCAAAAAAGAATGTAGCGGCGGTTCCTAATACGGCAACTGTTGCAAGTTGTACAAATGTTAAAATCCAAAAATCAAATTTACGAGAAACGATATCTATTGTAACAATTTGGAAAGCAAAAAAAATAGCACAGAGCAAGGTCATAAAATCACCGAAATTAAAATTGCTTCCCAGTTCGCTTAACAATGAGAAAATTGAATTGCCTCCGGAGCTTAAAAATGTTAATCCGAGAAACACTAAAATTGTCCCTATGATTGCACCTTTTGTGGGTGTACGTTTTTCAACTATCAACTGTAAAATTGGGACGATAACAACCATAGTTCCTGTAATAAATCCCGAGCGCGAGGCAGTTGTAAACTTCAATCCAACTGTTTGAGTGGCAAAGCCAAGGAATAAAAACAAACCGAGAAGCATTCCCCCTTTTAATAAATCTTTGTTGAAGAGATTTTTCCTTTTTAGAACGAAGGGAATAATAAGCAATGCTGCAAGCGAAAATCGAGTTGCAACAAAGAGCATTGTAGAAACATCGTTGAGGGATTCTTTAATAATTACAAACGTTCCGCCCCAAATAATTGTTGCCAGTAAAAGAGCGCCTTCGCCTAGATATTTTCTTCCGGTAATTTGATGCTTATTCATTATCGGTTGAGTAGCCGAAATTTTTGAGGAGGTTGGGATTACTCCGCCATTTCGGTTTTACTTTTACAAACAGTTCAAGATAAACTTCTCTGCCTAAAAATTCTTCTATAGATGCGCGAGCTATTCTGCCGAGCTTTTTTATCGATTCTCCCTTCTTACCAATGATTATCGGTTTTTGTGTTTCTCTTTCAACTATAATTGAAGCAGAGATATAATCTTTGCTGTTCTCTCTTTCTTTGAAGTCATCAATTAATACTTCTGTGCTGAATGGAACTTCATCTTGATATAATTCAAAAATCTTTTCGCGGATAATTTCGGAGACAAAGAAACGTTCATTTTCAGTTGTTAATTGGTCGTCGGGATAGTATTTCGGACCTTCGGGTAAGAAGTCTTTAATTTGTTGAAGTAACTCCGGCACATTAAACCCACCTGCTGCGGAAATTGCTATGCATGAATCAAACAAATTTGATTTTTCTATTTTATCAATTAAGTTTTTTACTTTTGCATCGTTAGAGAGATCTACTTTGTTAACGACGGCAATTTTCTTCGCCTTAAGTTTTTCTATGCTTTTTAACAAATCTTCGTTTTCTAAAATTTCCCGTCCTTGCGGATCAGCTTTTATATCAAAAAGAACAAGAAGAATATCCGCATCTTTGATTGCCTGGTTTATAAATTCAACCATCTTTTCCTGAAGGAGATAAGCAGGGTTAAGTATTCCGGGTGTATCGAGAAATATAATCTGATGTTTATCGTCAGAAATGATCCCAAGAATATTTTTTCGAGTAGTTTGCGGTTTGTTTGTTATAATAGATAATCTTTCACCGAGCAGTGAATTCATCAAAGTTGATTTACCCGCATTCGGTTTACCGATTATCGAAACATAGCCGGATTTTGTGTTCATTTAGCTTAAAATTTATGAATGATCAAAAATAGACATCACTCACACGAAAGGCAATTTGATATGACTTGCTAAGCTCTAATGAGAAAGATTCTCTAAATTATCTTTAAATGCTTTATGCGAATTAATAATAATATACGCAGCAATTAAAGTAACCAAAACCAATATTGAAACAATAAGCATCATCGTATCCGAGTTTATTGATAGTGAAAAAGAAAATGCAGGTATAACCTCGCCGATTCTTTCCATTACCCTTTCAAAAGCAGTTTCGTCTGAACTGTTGTCAGTAAAAGACAATCTGCTTAATCCGAATAAAAATACTCCTATAAAACCTAACCCAAACAAAGCGAAAATGATTTTTATTAAATAAAATTTATTGGATTTAGATGAATACGAAACATTAAGCCGATTCATAAATTTTTCAGTAAAATTATGCGGTGCGGCTTCATATTCCATTTCACTTAAAACATTATCAACAAGCTTAAGTGCTTTCAATTTTTCGAGTTCATTCGGATTAGCCGAGAGATAATTTTTCAATTCATTTATTTCGGCAGCAGATAACTCGCCGTCAATATATTTGTTTAATATTTCATCGGTTACTTTCATATTACTTCCTCTTGGTAATTGTGTTTAAGAATTAAGTCTCTTAAACTATTGCGCGAACGATGCAGCAAAACTTTTGTGTTGACTAAAGAAATATCCAAGACTTCGCTAATATCTTTCAGCGACATATTATCAATATAAAATAATATCAACATCAATGCATTTCTCGGAGGTAATTTATCTACTAATTTTAAAACATACTCTTTCGAATTTTCAGATTCAGCATAAATCTTATCATCATCTTCTCCTAAATCAAAATGTTCATCAATTGATGACATCTCTTTTTCAATTTGTCTTTTTTTACTTGCGGAGGCAGTTAAGCCTGTGTTATAGGTAATCTTATAAAACCATGTAGAAAACTTTGATTCAAACCGGAATGTATCAAGCGAGTTGTAAACTTTCATAAATGTATCCTGCAAAGCCTCCTCTGCATCCATTTCATTACGCAAAATTCTTCTCAGCAAAGAAAAGCCTTTATCCTTATATCTATCAACTAAAAGGGTGAAGTCAGCTTTATTTCCCTTTTTAATCGAATCAATTATTTGTTCGTCGGTTAATTTTTGCATTGCACTACTTAAGACAGATTTTTTGTAAAAAGGTTACAAAAAACCGTTTAAACGGTTATGCTGCATAACAGAATCTTATTAACCCACTGATTAATCAGTGGGTTAATTGACATTACTAATTACCTCCAACCGTTTTAACTGCTTCAAACATTTTCACCCATAGCTGTAACATTTTTCAGTGAATCTTTGTCCTAATAAGCGAAAGAAAAAATGAAAGAGCAATTAGAAATTTCACATATGTAACCTTTTTTGAGAAATTCAGTCAAAAGTTTTAGAAACAATTAAAAGGAGTGTAAAATGGGTTCCGAAGTAATAGTAGTTCCGATAATATTTTTCTCCACGGGCGCTGTGCTGATTGCATACTTTTATATGCGTTATAGAGAAAGAACAACAATAATTGAGCGAGGACTTTCTACCGAACAGATGATGGCACTTTACAATAAAAAAAGAGATCCGTTATTAATGCTGAAAACCGGCATTGTTGTTTTCTTCTTTGGACTTGGTTTGGGAGGTGGTTCTTTGCTCAACGAAATGACCGGTTATGAAGAGTGGATTGCTTTTTTAATTTTTACAATGACAGGTTTAGGATTTATAGTAGCTTATTTTGTCAGTAAAAAATATGGGTCCCCCGAAAAACAGTAGTTTAGCATTTTTATATTCATACAAAAAAGTCCGCCTTTGAGAGCGGACTTTTTTATTTGAACTCTTTTTTAGAAAATCAAATTATTCAATTCCCTGTTCAGCCAGCCAGCGTTCGGCATCAATTGCAGCACGGCATCCCATTCCTGCCGCAGTAACTGCTTGTCTGTACACATGGTCTGCAACATCACCGGCGGCAAATACACCCGGTACATTTGTATATGTCGATGAACCTTTCACAACCAAGTAACCGGTTTCATCCATTTCAAGCTGACCTTTGAATAAATCAGTATTAGGTTTATGACCAATCGCCAAAAAGATACCGTCAACTTCAACTTGTTCAGTAGAGCCGTCGCGTGTATCTTCTAATATTGCACCGGTAACCATTTTGCGTCCGTCTTTATTTTCACCCAAAATTTCTTTTACAACTTTGTTGAGGGCAAACTTTATTTTTGGATTTTTCTCGGCACGTTCAGCCATAATTCTTGAAGCGCGGAATTCTTCTCTACGGTGAACAATTAAAACTTCAGAAGCAAACTTTGTTAAGTAATTTGCCTCTTCCATTGCGCTGTCGCCGCCGCCAATTACAATAACTTTCTGATTTTTGAAGAAGAATCCATCACAAGTAGCACACGCAGAAACTCCGTAACCTTTATATTCTTCTTCGCTCGGTATACCAAGCCACTTAGCTGAAGCACCGGTTGAAACAATTACTGCATCGGCTGTATAAGTTTCGTTATTGGATTTAACCACAAACGGACGAGTGGAAAAATCTACTTCGGTTACTTCCTTAAAATATGTTTTTGCACCAAATCTTTGTGCTTGTTTTCTCATAATATCCATCAACTCTGGACCTTGAATACCTTCTTCAAATCCCGGGAAGTTTTCTACTTCTGTAGTAATCGTTAATTGACCGCCCGGTTGAATTCCCTCGAACACAACCGGCTCCAAGTTCGCTCTTGCATTGTACAAAGCCGCTGTTAAACCGGCAGGTCCTGAACCTATAATAATTACTTTATGATGATTATCTGCCATAATAAATCTCCGTATTTACTTCACTTATTTTAAATTATTCAGTCTATATTTGATACATTATCTTGATAAAAGATTCAAAATCAGTCGCTTATAAATTCGGCATTACGTTTCATCCCTTTTAATCTTGGTCTGCTGATCGGGCTATCGCCGAATTCCTTTTTGAATCGACTGTTTGACATATTTTTAATTTCCATAATATTCAGTTCTGTTTCGCGCGGATAGAACTCTTTCTCCGAAGTCAGACACGGAAACTTTTGATTCCACGGACAAACATCCTGACAAATATCACATCCGAAAATCCATTTATCAAATTTACCTTTAAATTCCTCCGAAATCTCTCCTTTATTTTCGATGGTTAAATAGGAAATACATTTATTTGCATCCACAACGTATTCATCAACAATTGCGCCGGTTGGACAAGCATCAATACAAGCAGTACACGATCCGCAAAAGTCCGTAATCGGTTCGTTGTATTCGAATTCAGTATTTGTTATTACGTTTGCAATAAAAAACCAACTTCCTATTTCGCGGGAAATTACATTTGTATTTTTCCCCAACCATCCAATTCCCGAACGAACCGCCCAAGCTTTATCCATAACCGGACCAGTATCAATATACGTTTTAGCGTCAAAGTTATTGTCAATTTTTTTACACTTTTCAACAAACTGTTCCAACTTTTCCCAAACAATTAAGTGATAATCTTTCCCCCACGCGTAACGTGAAACTTTGCCGTATCCTTTGCGCTCTTTATGTTCGGCATCGGTGTAATAATTTATTCCAAGTGAAATAACACTTTTTGCACCTGGCAATAACTTGGATACATCTTCTCTTTTATCAATGTTCCGTTCCATATAGCCCATCCCGGCTTGATAATTTTTACTTAACCATTGCTTAAGATGGTCAATTTCCGTTGTGAGTTTTTCCGCTTTGGAAAAGCCGATTAGTTCAAAACCGAGTTCGTGTGCTATGTTTATTATTTGGGTGTTTTGCATTATCTTGTTTTGTTAGAACAAAAAGGACAATAGGGATTCACTTTACGGACTTTGTGTTGCATTTGCAACCTCTGTCTTAAACAATATTACCAGTTTAGTTCCTTTTTGAATACTTTTACATAAACATTGTCATCTACAATTTTAACTTCGTAAGAATCGAGACCTTTTCTTCCTTTTGCCATTCTTCCGTCACTTAAATTAAATTGCCAACCGTGTGCAGGACATACAACTTTGCAATCTTCAATAAATCCATCGTAGATTAATGCTGACTGTTGATGCGGACAAATATTGCTGAGTGCATAAATGTTTCCATCCACTTTGAAGACTGCAATTTCAACATCGTCAACAAAAAATCGTTTGCCTTGTTTTTCATACAAGTCGTCAATCTTGCAAATATTAACATACCCGTTTTCTTCTTTTATCATTTTAACTCACTATATAATTCTTTATGCGTAAATCCCTTATTAGTTTTTTGAACCGTTGCCATTGCCACATTCGGATCGTGCCCAAATATAAGTTTCCAATCTTCTTCAACGGCAAGTGATAGGTATTTCTTTTTTTCTTCTACGGTTTTCAAAGGTTGAATATCGTAACCCATTAAATAAACGATTGGTATCTGCGAGTAGAACGGGACTAAATCCGCTGCGTAAAGATATGTTTGATTTCCATCGCTCAACTTTACTAACTGTTGAGCAATTGTGTGTCCGTTTACTTTTATAAATTCTATTTCATCATCAAACTGTAATTGATCCTCAGTATTCAATACACCTTCTTCGGCAAGCGGCAAGAAACGATCTTTGATAAAACTTCCTTTATCTTTATCAGATGGATTTTGTGCATATTCAAAATGTTCTTTTTGAATATGATATTTTGCATTGGGAAATGCCGGGATCGGTTTTCCATTTTCAAAGATCACCGAGCCGCCAACGTGATCAAAATGAAGATGAGTTAAAATCACATCGGTAATGCTCTCCGGCAGAATATTTTTTTCTTTAAGTGAGGTAAACAAATCGTTTTGTGATTGATCAACACGATAAATTTTCTCGAACTTTTCATCCCAGCTATACCCGATTCCGGTTTCAATTAAAATTTTTCTGCTGTCGCTTTGCAGAAGTAAACATCTTGCACCGAGAGTAATTCTATTTTTTTCATCGGCGGGATTTGTTTTTTCCCACAAGGGTTTGGGAATTATACCGAACATCGCACCGCCGTCAAGTGCAAATGTACCGGTTTTTATTTCTTCAATTGTGTATTTACCTATTTTTAACATTATTCTATTTATTTTGTTTTAGATTTCAAAAGATAGGAAAGATATTGGAAAAAATAACCCGAATGTTTTAACATCAATTTAGAAAAAAGTATATTTGGGAAAAGATCAAAAGTTTATAGTTCTAAAATCTTTTCAGATCATTAGTTGAGGAAGGTTATATGAGACAGAAAAAGATAAGTGATGAATTAACTTATTCCGAAGCGATAGAGCAAGTTATGCTGAGAAATGGCTACTTTGCTCCCCTAAAACTTATTTATAATGAGATTTGGAAATATAAAGATATCAAAAAAATAAAAGGGAAAACCCCTAACTATACAATTCAAGAACGTGTTCAAAGAGATGAAAGATTTACTAGAATAGGTTTAGGAGTATACGCTTTGACTGATTTCTTGAGCAGACTCCCTTCCGAACCTAAGGCAATAACTTTAAAAGATAAGAAAGATAGATTACACGCCAAAATTCAAGGAATGTTGATAGAAATAGGCAATGAAAAAAATGAAGTTCAAAACACTTACACAAATGACAAGAAATGGATTTTTAGTAATAAAACTTTGGGAAGTCTTGCAACATTAAGTGAAGTTCCACCTTTTACGTTTCCCAATATAATAAAAGAAACAGTTCGTTACTTTGATGTTATTTGGCTGAATAGTAGAAATTTCCCTATGAATATTTTTGAAGTCGAGCAATCAACTGATTTCCGTGATGCCTTTATAAAATTTATGGAGCTGCAAGATTTTAGGACAACCTTTTATTGCGTCTCTTCTGAGAATAGGAAGGACAAGTTTCTTCGCGAATTAAATAAAACTGCTTTTGAACCGCTACGAAATAGATGTGAATTTATAACATATGAAAAAATAGAAAGTGATTATAAACAAGCACTAACTAAAACCTATTTGTGATGATTGTTGATGGATATCAAATTAACTCTTTTACAAAATTTTCAGAAGTCTTCTGCATAAAAGTTTTGTCTATAATTCAAAGAGAGTTTGGGGAAGTTGGTGATTTTTTAGTAGAAGATGATGAAGTTTCTTTTCGTGTTTCTAGAGGTTTTTTTGAAAATGCCCCCTCCAAAATTATTTATGAAGATATCTCACTCAATTTAATTGAAAAATCGGATTACCTTTTTTCTTTGGGATACAAAGTAGGCTTCAATAATTTTTCTTATGAAATTTGATAAACAGAAATTTAGTATTCACTAATATTTCATATTAGTCATTCTCCAAACAGTCAAACCCTGGAAATTAATTTACGTAGAGACGCCTTATAAGGCGTCTTTACGACAAATTATTACAATTCTCGTAGGGATGACTCGCCGAGTCGTCTCTACAAATAAATGTTGAATTAAGTGTATCAACTTTATAATTTTTGTCAATGTCCAACAATATCAAAAAATACCGCATTGAATCCGCACGGTTAAAAAATTGGGATTATTCAACTGCATGGTGGTATTATGTTACAATCAATACAAAAAATCATGTTGATTGGTTTGGGTCTGTTGAGAACAAAAAAATGTATTTAAATTTACACGGTATAGTAATTTTAAATAACCCGGACGTAGAGACGCCTTATAAGGCGTCTTTACAACAGAAAAAATCTCCAACATTGGGGGTTGTAATCAATGGGTTCAAAGGAGCAGTAACACGCTGGTGTAATAAAAACGGATACGGAGATTTCAAATGGCAATCCCGGTTTTATGATAGAATTATTAGGAATGACAGGGAATTATATAAAATCAAAAATTATATTGAACAAAATCCTTTGCGATAGGAACTGGATAAAAATTTACCGGATAATTTGGAATTTTAACTTAAGACGATTCACAAAATCACCACTACATTGTTTGTTTTGATTACCGCCTTCCGGGGAATGACAATAAAAATAAACATTAATTCCTCGGATGCTCCGCTACCCAGTCTTTCAAAAACTTAATTATGTTCTGTGTATTTGCACCGGGAGTATATAATTCGCCTACACCCATCTCTTTCAATTTCTTTATATCTTCATCGGGGATAATACCGCCGCCGAATAACAACACATCATCAACACCCTTTTCCTTCATTAACTGAAGAACTTTCGGGAAGATAGTCATATGCGCACCGGAAAGAAGACTAATACCGATTGCGTCAACATCCTCTTGAATAGCTGCTTCAACAATCATCTCCGGTGTTTGACGTAACCCGGTATAAATAACTTCCATACCCGCATCACGCAGTGCAGCGGCAATAACTTTAGCACCGCGGTCGTGCCCGTCCAAACCGGCCTTTGCTACTATAACACGAATTTTTTTATCCATTTTTTCTTCCATCCTATTTTACAATAACAAAAAATACTTATTGATAATTATTAATGTCAATGCATTTTGAGCTAATAAATATCACTCCTTATTTTCAATAAATTTTTTGTAATATTCCCTTGCTTTGCGCAGGTCCGTATCTGTATCAACCGAAATGCTTTCATACTCGGTTATAACAATTTTTATTTTGAAACCATTTTCCAACATACGAAGCTGCTCTAATTTTTCCATTTGCTCTAAATCAGTAGGTTTCAATTTAGTAAAACGAAGAAGTGCATCTTTTCTATACACATACAATCCGATATGTTTATGCATTTCATAATTTTTAATTCGCTCTGAATTAGTTTTTGCATCTCTAATAAACGGTATGGGTGAGCGGGAAAAGTAAAGAGCGAAATTGTGATAATCAAAAACAACTTTAGGTATTGAGGGACTGGTGAGTTCATCAACACGGGTTATTCTTTTGGCAAGTGTAGAAACTTCAACCGTCTCATCAAACAGTAAAGGTTCAATTGCTTCATCAATCATTCTGCCGGGGATAAACGGTTCATCACCTTGAATATTTACAACAATTTTAACCGATGACATATCCCTCACAACGTGTGCTATTCTATCCGAACCGGTGGAAATATCTTTTGGCGTGATTTTTACGTGATCGCAAAATTCTTTAACAACGTTATAAACTCTATCATCATCAACGGCAATAACAATATCATCAAGCAATTTTGATTTGCTGGCGCTTTCATAAGTATGCTGAATCATAGGTTTGCCGCCAATATCTGCAAGCGGTTTACCCATTAATCGAGACGAACCAAAACGGGCGGGAATTACACCAATTATCATAAACTATCTTTTATCTACTTTTATTACCTTAGGAACTTTGAAAAATTCTTCCGTTCTTTCCGGCGCATTTTTTAATGCTGCTTCTCTATCAATCGATTTTTGAAGTTTATCTTCACGGAAAACATTTACGCCTTCCAAAGGATGAGATAGAGGTTCAACCTTGCTCGTATCAATCTTCTCAAGCTTTTTTACATAATCCAAAATTTGATTCATATCTTCGGTAAACTCTTCGATTTCCTTTTCGTTCAACCGGAGCTTGGAAAGTCTTGCAATATGTTTTACATCTTCTTTTTTAACCGTCATTATTTTATCTTTACCGAAATTGTTTTAGTAAAACCATTAGCAGTATCGCGAACTCTTACAACTCCGCTTTGACCGGACGACCCTACAGCCCTGATTGTTGCAATAGAGGGATCATCATTATCAACAGAGACTTCAACAATATTTGGTGCAAGCGAAAGCCATTCAAATACCGGTGTAAAGTCACCATAAAAACTTTCTGCGCGTACTGTCTGTGAACTGCCGGAAATCATATTTAGTTCCGAAATTCCGCCCGGGTTATCAGGTGTTGCATTCACATAAATACCCGGACTGGCGGAGAAGAAATCTTTACTGTTAAACGTTCCGCGTATTACGGAGTTATTAGGATTGTTAACCATTTGAATCAACAAATCGTGTAAGTTGTTTCCTCTCTTAGGACTTTTATACCGAACTTGATAGAAACTATTTGCATACTTAACAAGTTCATCTTGTATTTCTATAAATGTATCGGAAAGTTTGTTCACATCGGCAATTGCAAAGAAGCCGGCGTTGCCTATTTTTTCCAACACTTCAGGTTTTATGTCGGTTCCTAATCCCACTGTATAAACTCTTTTACTGTTCGATGCATTTAATGCTTCGGATAAAGTATGTTCAGCTTGTGTATCATCGCCATCGGTAAAAATTATCATTGCGGTCTGAATTATCTCATCTCTATCGAAGGAATCTTCCATCTTATCCGCACCTGCAATAACTGCACCGTAGAGATCGGTAGTTTCATAAACATCGTTCTTTATATCATTTACTGCAGATATAAGCAAAGCCTTATCGGAAGTAAAGTCTTGAATTAAAACCGGGTCTTCAGAAAACTTATAAACTGCGACTTCAAATTCCGCACTTAAACTATTTATAAAATTTGTTGAGTGAATAATTATATCATCAAGATTGTTGAGCAAGCTGGTACTGTTATCGAGCATCAAAACAATTTGTAATGTATAAGGAAGTTCGGCAGATTTAATTAACTGCAAATCCGATTCGGAGGGAGAAACAATCTCGCCGTCCTCATAAACTTCAAAATCGCTTGCGGTAAGATTATCGATACCGATTCCGTTCAAATCGATAACTTGAAAGAAAACGTTCACGTAAGTCGGTGCTTCGGTTTCCAAACCGTAATCAATCAGAACATATCCTTCATCGGTTGTTCCGCGTGGTTTTGTTACAAAAGACCAAATAGGTCCTTCAACCCTTTTGCCATCAGCATGTTCGGCAACAACTTGCCAGTAATAACGTGTTGAATAATCGAGTCCGGGGACAATTAAACTTTTCTCGGCCCTGTTGGCTGCAATAAGAGTGCGGGGCGGAGTTCTTTCGCCGAAATATATATCAAATGTTTGTGCGCCTTCATATATCCAGGAAAGCGTTACAACCAATGATTGGTTTTGTGCATTATTACCGGGAGAAGGGCTCCTCGGCAATGTTTGATCTATCGGTTCACCGGATTGTTCATCATCACCGCTTAATGAACAGGAAACCATAAAAACGGTAATTAAAGCAAATACAAGTGCCCTCATAAATCTCTTCACGTGTTTGCCCTTTTAATTATGTCTAAAATTAATAAATATCTTGCAATTTGCGTAATGCGAAATGAAATAAGGGCAAATATCGTTCCGACTTAATAACTTACTTTAACTCAGTAAAATGAAGATTTCGCATGTCTCAAATTAAGTCGTTTTCTTTTTATCAAACAATTTTAATTTATTTGAGCAAGTTGGTCAATCGCCTTAATCCGGTTTTTGATTGAAGGGTGGCTGTAGAAAAACCATTCTACAAACGGATGGGGATCTTCGTCGCCTAAATTCTGTTCATTCAATTTTGTTAATGTGTTTTTGAAGGCTTCGGGATTATTAGTCGATTTAACAGCATACTCATCTGCTTCATATTCATACTTCCGGGAAAGAATGTTTGAAAGCGGAGTTTGAATTAAGCCGATCAACATTCCCCAAAGTGAGAGAATAGGCAAAGCCGCAATTTGTGTAATTGAATTAAAATCGAACCAGCTTAAAGATAGCTCGTATAATTTTGCAATTGCAAACAATGTTACAAAACTCAGCACTGTACCGATGATTATATTTTTTATAATGTGTTTATATTTATAATGACCGAGTTCGTGCGCAATTACCGTTTCGATTTCTTCCTTTGTATAATTTTCGAGAAGTGTATCACCTAAAATAATTCTTTTTGTTTTTCCCAAGCCAGTGAAAGCCGCATTTGCTTTTTTGGTGTTCTTACTCATATCAAATGAGAAAACATTTTCTACTTTTAACCCAACTTCCTTGGCGAGACGAACGATACTCTCTTTCAGTTCTTCGTTATCTATCGGTGATACTTTATAAAATATAGGAAGAATAACTATCGGGACAATCTGAGCAAGGACAACCGAAACAATAAACATTACAATTGCAAACGGCAGCCACCAAACGTTTCCGAATAAATTTAGGAAAAAATAGAATGCAAGTAAGAGCGGGATACCGATTGCACCGGCAACTAAACTCCCCTTAAAATTTTCCCAAATCCACTTGCCGAATGTTTGATTTGAAAGCTCGTACTTATGTTCCAGTACATAACCGGAATAAAAATTAACCGGGAAGAATATTATTGATGACGCAATTCCTATTATAAAAATATATACAAGCAACACAAGATAATCGTTTTGCAATTGAACTCTTATTGCAGCTTCGAGATGCGAGCTGTAGTTAAGCCAGACGAAAAGGAAAAGTAAAATAAAGGTCGTTATTCCTTTACCAATACCAATCCCCAATTTTATGTTACTGTATTTTTTTGATTTGGATTTCATTATGCTTGTAAATAAATAAAATGCTATAGCTGCTCTATTTAGGTGGGAAAGAATTTACTTTAAAAGAATTATATCTTTCCAAACGTATCTGCCGGTACCCAACCTACTTTGCCGTCGGCTAATTTTATTTTAACCCAATTATCAAGCTGGTCCTGGATTTCAAATTTTAGTCCTTCGTGAACAACAAACGAATCGTTGCTTTCTTCGTTGGGTGAAACTTTTACATTAACCGTATCGGATAAAATAATTCCGTAATCTGCCGAGGCTTCCCGATTATATGCAAAGAATAGAACAATAACTAATATCAGCAAAGATATTCCGCTCGCAATACTGCCATAAACACTTATTCGCTGCAAGTTAATGCTGCCGGTTATAAAATAGAACCCGATAGAAAATAAAAACACAATAAAAAAAATAATCACGATCAATGACCAACCGGAGACATTAAAAGCTGAAATAAACAAATCCCACCATTCTGTTATAAATAATTTGGGAACTTCTTGAATTCGATCTACAGTACGGGCATTGGCGAGACGGAGATTGAACTGAATATCCTCATCACCCGGCTCAAGTTTAAGTCCGCGTTCATAATTTAAAATTGCCTCTCCAAGCTGTCCGATTTTAAAGTATGCATTGCCCAAGTTGTAATAAAGCGCAGCACTTTCAAATCCTTGGTTTAAAATTTTATTATAACTATCAATCGCACTTTCCCAGTTTGCACTTTTATAGAATTCGTTTCCTTCTTTCATTAATTGTTCAACCGGCTGCGCAGAAATTGATGCAGCAAGAATAACGATTAACAACAATATTGATTTCGTACGTTTTATCATTTCGTTTTTTTGGAGTTCAATTGACTTTCAATTTTTACAATTGTGTTTAGTGTTTCATCATACATACTTTGTTCAGCCGAAATATTTTGAGATGCCGGAGCAAACCTTGCAAATTCACATTTCTCATAAATCTCTTTTACTTTCTGCTGCAAATCATCACTAATATTTTTTGATTTCAATTTTTCTATGGCTTTATCAAGAGTGAAATCCGATTTTTGGATATTGAGTTTGTCTTCCAAATACCCATTCATTGCTTGAGAAACTTCCGAATAGAATTCCAGACTTTTATTTCCGCTAATTAAACTCTTTGCCGTTTTCAATCTTTTCCGTGCAAGTTTTTCTGCCTTACGATATTTGAGAAGTTGAGTGTTGCTTGATAATTTTTGATTTCTCTTCTGAATTCCCAAAACAATTCCGAGAACTAAAGAAGGAACTATTAACCCAATCCAAAACCAAACGGGAATTAATCTGTTATCGCTCTTCGAACGTAAATCAAAATTTGATGTTTTAATATATCGGATATCTTCGTTCAATAATTTAATGTCCTCTTTCGAAAATCCGCTGCCTGCTGCAACTGCACCATCTCCTTTTGCAACATCGATTTCGTATTGAGGGGTATTGAGAGTAATGTATTTATTTTTAGTCGGACTAAAATAAGTAAACTCGAGAGAGGGAATTATCTTCTTGCCCTGAACTCTCGGCACAACCAAGTATTCAAAAATCTTAGTACCGGAAATTTTATTGCGTCTGTCAATATCCAAACTCGATTTCGGTTCGTACACTTCAAATCCAGCAGGCAGTTGCAATTTGGGTAAATCCAAAAGTTGAATATTACCGGTACCACTTACGATATATTTAAGCGAAAGCGATTCATTTGCCTTAAGTGATGTTCTGTCAATTTCGGATGATAAATTGAAATCACCCACAGCACCGTTAAAGGATTCCGGTACATTGTTTTGCGGAAGAGGTTCGGAAATAATTTTTAAAGAATTTGAACGAGCCGTGAAATCAACAGTTTCAGTTCTTCCGAAAAACGAATCATTAAAAAAGTCGTCAAAAAAATCGTTCGATCTTCTTTTTTTCTTAACTACAATCGGCAGATCCAATGCAAAAGGTGTAACCGAAAGCTCACCGGTCTTTGTCGGAAAAAGAGCTACTTTTTTTATAACGGCAGTTCTATATCGTTCACCGTTATACATTTCAATTTCCCAGTTTATTGTATTACTTGTGGGTATTTCTTCTTGCCAAAAGCCGTTATATGTAGGAAGTTTTGCAATTTGGATTGATGCAATTGTCAATCGTGAATAAAGTTTATAAGTAACCGTTACTTGCTCACCTTGATAAACATTTCTCTTATCTGCCGTTGCAAGAATGAATACATTTTTGGCAAGCTCTTCTTGTGATATATTATCATCGTTTGACTGCGCTTGTGCTGATGTGCTTCCCTGCACTACTTTTATGGTCAAAGGTTCGGTTTCATATTTCTTTCCATCAAAATTGACCGAGGCTTTACCGATTATGAATTCACCAATTTTAACGGGAGTCAATATATAAGAAAATGTAATTGAGCTGGAAACTTGCCCATTAATAATCTGCATATTTGTTGATTGGTTGGGTCCGCTCAAAACTCTAAAACCTTCAAAGGAGGGCGGTTTGAAACCGCTAACATTTGAGCTGCTCCCATCAAAAGTGAAGTATACCTGGAAACGCTCATTCTGCCCTACGGTAGTTCTATCTGCCGTTGTTTCAAATTTCTGAGCGAATGAAATCGAAATGATAAACAGTATGAGTAATATTTTTACGCCAACCTTCATTTTATACTTTACCAATCTTTCTCGCTTTTAACCGGTTTACCTTTTTGTTTTCTCAATTCTTTTTGAAGTTCAGCTTCGTTATTTTTTAGTGCAGATAAAATTCTCTGCGCTTCTTCTTTAGAAATTTGATCTTTCCTTGGTTGAGGCTGCTGTTGTTGTTGATCCTGTTGTTGCTGATTTTTATCCTGTTGATTTTGCTTTTGCTGGTCCTGTTTGTTTTGATCTTTATTTTGATCCTGATTCTGCTGCTGATCATTTTTTTGCTGCTGATCTTTTTTGTTTTGCTCCTGATTCTGATCTTGATTTTGCTGCTGTTGGTTTTGCTGATTTTTCAACAATTCCAATGCATAAGAGAGATTATATTTTGCTTCCAGATCATTTGGATTGATTTTCAGAGCTTCTTTATAGGCTTCAATACTTTCTTCAACTTTTTGTGACTTCAGCAGCGCATTCCCTTGATTGTAATAAATTCTTGCTTTCTGCTGGTCATTTTCTGCAAGCGCTAAAGCCGTTTGATAATTTTTTATTGCTTCATCGTATCGCTGCTGCTTATATAACGCGGAACCTAAGTTAAACTGTGCTTCGAATGTTTGTGCGTTTTCTTCAATTGCTTTTTTGAAATTTACTTCAGCTTCGGTAAAATTATTTTCTTCGTATTTATCAACCCCTGTGTTATTCAACGAACGGACGCTTTGTGCGAAGAATGTTGTTGAAAGAAACACAAAGATGTAAATTAAAAACCGATTTAGTTTCATAACTCTTCAGCCCCCTTTTCTTCCAACCTTCTGAAAAGCAGTGACTTTTTATTTGAAATAAACAATTCAATTATTAAAAGCAGTAAAGCCGGAATGAGAAAATAATAATATCTGTCCTCATAATCCGTTATACGGGTTGTACCGTATTCAGTCTGTTCAAGCTGAGATAAATCATTATAAATCAGATTCAATTCATCACTGCTGTTTGTACTTCTATAATATTTGCCGTTACCGAGTTGTGCAATTTCTTCAAGTGTAGCTTCATCTAGTTTTGTTAAAACAACATTTCCAGTTCTATCTTTTTTATAATCGACTCGAATGCCGGCAGAATTGTAAATAGGTATCGGCACACCTGTCGGTGAACCCATACCAATAGAATAAATTAATACACCCTGCTCAACGGCTTTAACAACAACATCTTTTAAATTACCTTCGTGATCTTCACCGTCTGTTATAATCACAATTGCTTTTTTTGTTTCCTCATCATGTTTGAAAGATTGCAAAGCTAATTCTATTGCAGGTGCAATTGCTGTTCCCTGCTGCGGAACCGTTGAATTATCAACAGCGGATAAGAACAAATCTGCCGCCGAGTAATCGGTGGTTAAAGGAAACTGAACGTAAGCTTGACCAGCAAAAACAATTAAGCCGATTCGATCTCCCCGCAAGCGATTAATTAATTTCGAAATTTCATATTTAGCCTTGTCTAATCTATTTGGTTTAATATCTTCTGCAAGCATACTATTCGAAACATCGAGCAAAATATAAACATCGATACCGACTTGCTTAACTTCTTCCAACTTTGAACCGACTTGAGGATTAGCCAAACTCAGTATTAATAAAACGATACTGAAAACTATCACACCAAATTTTAAAAATGTTTTTAGCCTGCTGTAAAAAGGCATCAATACATTCCTCATTTTAGAGGAAGCAAACTCTTCAAGCAATTTCCTGCTTTTTCTTTGGGTGAACCAAAAAAGAAGAATCAGCAAAGGAATTAAATAAAGCAGGTACAAGTATTCACTATGTGCAAATCTAAAAGTACTCAAGGCAATCTTCTCAAATATGTTCTAACTAAACCGAGCTCCAAAAGCAGAAGCAACAAACCGGCACCTGCCCAAGAGTAAAAAAGTTCTTTTGTATTTCTGTAGGAAAGAACTTCTACTCTACTTTTTTCCAGCTTGTCAATTTCTTTGTAAATTTCTTTTAATTTTTGATTATTGGTAGCTCTAAAATACCTGCCGCCCGTCATTCCGCTAATTTGCTGCAAAAGACTTTCGTCAATTTCTACGGGGACCATTTGATAACGGGTTCCGAAAGGAGTGTTAAAAGGATAAGGTGCTTCTCCTCTTGTTCCTACACCAATTGTATAAATTCGTATACCGAAAGTTTCAGCAATTTGCGCCGCAGTAAGCGGGTCTACTTCACCGGCATTGTTTACGCCATCGGTAATTAAAATCATTACTTTGCTTTTTGCATCGCTGTCTTTTAATCTGTTTACCCCATTTGCGATTGCATTGCCTATTGCGGTACCATCGGTAATCATACCGCTTTTTATATCTTTTAAAAGATTGCGGAGAACAGTGTAGTCTATTGTTAGAGGACATTGAGTAAAACTCTCTCTTGCAAAAACCACCAATCCTATTTTATCGCTTGTTCTTCCCTGCACAAAATCGTTTATCACGTCCTTGGCTGCTTCAAGTCTATTGGGTTGAAAATCTTCCGCCAGCATACTTCCGGAAATATCGAGAACCATTGCAATATCAATTCCTTCAGTATAGACATTTTCACCTGTAGAATAAGTTTGAGGTCTTGCCAATGCCACTATCAATACAGCAATCGCAAGCATACGAAGGATAAAGGGAACGTGTCGCAGCCGTTCTTTCATAGTCGGTTTTAAAGTTCCGAATATTTTTAACGATGAATAGGTTATATCGGGTGTAAATTTTTTATTGCGCTTCCAATACCAAAAGACAAGAAACGGTATGATAGCTAACCCGTATAAAACAAAAGGATATGCGAATTCTATGTTTGAAAAATTAAACATTCGCAATTTCCTCAATTTTTGGTTTTACAACTTCTTTTGTTGTGTCAACTATTTCGTAAGCTTGCTTCATCATTTGCTCGTTGATAGAGGGCATAGGTTGAAATTTTGCAAACTTAACAAGGTCTGCATTGTTGAAAAAGCTTTCAGCAATTTTGTAAACTTTATCATTGTTGACATTTTTCAAATTCCGTAATACATCAGATGACGGCATTTCCATAGCAGGAAAGTTAAACCGTCCTTCGAAATACCTTCTAATAATATCTGTTATTTCGGAATGGTAATCTTTAATTTTTCCCTGCTGCCAAAGTTTTTGCTCCTCTAAATTTCTCAAAGCTTTCAACGCTAACTCATGAGGCGGAATTTTAATAACCGGTTTAGTTAAAACCCTTTCTTCTTTTTTCTTTATATATTTTTGATAGATTAAATAAGCGGCAGCAATTACAACAATAAGAATAAGAACATAAATTAATATTGACAGCCAATCGAGCGGAATACGCAGCGGCGATTTAACATCTTGAATATCATCTTGAGTGTTTACTTCTATTGTTTTTACTTCGAATGCCGTTTCGTTTGAAAAACTTGTTTTTACATTCCCCTCTTTGTCGGTGTACCTGAATTTTATAGAAGGAACAACAACTCCCGCAGAATCGTACTTTGAAAATACATAAGTGTATTCATCAATAAGCAAATCATCTCTATCAAAATTTTGGACCGGAAGTTCCTTTATAAATGTTAGTTCAGATAATGAATCGCCAATAGAAGGCATCGAATATTTTACACCTTCGCGGTACTCAACTCGATAGGTCAGTTTTATATAGTCACCAACCAAATAAAGATTTGTATCGGCTTTCGCAAGGACTCGGAAATCTTGCGCAGATATTGAAACAGTTAGCAATAGGAAAATAACTATGTTGAAAAGTACTCGTCTTACCATCTTCTCTCGCGCAGCTTAAAGAAATCAACCAACGGTTTAACGTATGATTGGTCGGTATTCACATTTATCTTATCAATTCTACTTGATATGAAAAGCTGTCTTCTTTTTTCTTCGTTAAATTTTCTGTATGTATAAAATTCATCTCGAACAATTTTACTATTTGTATCAATAACTCGAATTTCACCGGTTTCTGCATCTCTAAATTTTATAAGTCCTGCTTTGGGCAATTCTTTTTCTCGCGGGTCTTCAAGCACCACTCCAATTAAATCATGCTTTCTACCTACTATTCTTATAATCTTTTCATAGCCGTCATCCATAAAATCAGATATTAGAAAGGCAATACTTTTTTTCTTTATTGTGTGATTAAAATATTCTAGTGCTGCTTTCAAATTTGTTTTGTTGCCTTGCGGTGCAAACGAAAGCACTTCACGAATAATTCTTAAAACGTGACTTCTGCCTTTTCTCGGGGGGACAAATTTTTCAATTTGGTCTGTAAATAAAATCAAGCCTACCTTATCATTATTTTTCAATGCAGAAAATGCAAGGATTGCCGATAGTTCGGCAGCAATTCTCTGCTTGGTTTTTTCAGCACTTCCAAAAAGGAGAGAACCGCTCATATCAATTAAAAGCATTACGGTAAGCTCGCGTTCTTCTTCAAATATCTTTATATAAGGATGACCAAAACGAGCCGTAACGTTCCAATCAATATTGCGTATGTCATCACCTACTTGGTATTCACGTACTTCCGAAAATTCCATTCCCCTTCCTTTAAAAACGGAATGGTATTCACCCGAGAAAACATCATTGACAATTCCGCGTGTGCGGATTTCAATTTGTCTGACTTGTTTTAATAATTCTTTTGTAAGCATAAATTTTCTAAATCATACTTGTGATCTTACTCTTAATCGCTTTGAGGATTAAGATTAAGAGTAAGACTAATCTATTAAGGAACTTCTACGGTATTTAGAATTTCGGTAATTATGTTTTCTGATGTAATATCTTCGGCTTCTGCCTCGTAAGTAACTGCAACTCTGTGACGCATAACATCCATACAAACGGCACGAACGTCTTCGGGGATTACGTAACCTCTTCGTTTGATAAATGCCATTGCACGTGCGGCAAGCGCTAAGTTAATTGTTGCCCTCGGAGATCCGCCGTAACTAATTAGTTCAGTTAATTTATCCAGACCGAAATCTTTGGGTGTACGTGTTGCAAAAACTATGTCCAATATGTATTTCTCAATTTTTTCATCAACATAAATATCATGTATAAGTTTTCGCGCTTTTAAAATATCAGCCGGATCGATAACCGGATTTACCGTTGGGAATTCACCCGCAACATTTTGGCGCATAATTTTTAATTCTTCATCTCTCACAGGATAAGTGATTTTTACCTTGAGCATAAATCGGTCTACCTGAGCTTCAGGTAAAGGATAAGTTCCTTCCTGCTCAATAGGGTTTTGTGTTGCAAGTACAAGAAACGGTTCTTCTAACTTAAACGTATTTTCACCTATTGTAACTTGACGCTCCTGCATTGCTTCAAGAAGCGCACTCTGTACTTTTGCAGGCGCGCGGTTAATCTCATCGGCTAAAATGAAGTTCGAGAAAATAGGTCCCTTTTTAATTGCAAAGTTGCCGTCTTTTTGATTATAAATAAGCGTACCAATCAAATCTGCAGGAAGCAGGTCAGGAGTGAATTGAATTCTCTGAAACTTGGCTTTCATTGCCGAAGAAAGTGATTTGATTGCGAGAGTTTTCGCCAGACCGGGAACACCTTCAAGAAGAATGTGCCCGTTACCAAGCAGCCCGATTACAAGCCGCTCAACCATATCCTTTTGCCCGACGATAACTTTTCCAATTTCACTTAAAAGAACATCAATAAAGTCGCTTTCGCGCTTAATCTTTTCGTTCAGTTCTGTAATTTCCAACGGGATACCCTCTTTTGTTTTGAAAAATCAATGCTTTTAGACAGTGTGGTTTAGAATAAAGTTTCTTAATTATTGTTAATTTTTGTTAATTATTTAGATTTTTTTGACGTGCAAATATAAAGAAATCAACACCAAATATTATTACGCGATTCTTATTGCAGCATCATTCAAAAAACTTTAATGTTGCACTAAAATTTTCTTATTTTAATTGAAAGGGAAAACTCCGAATGGAAACCATTAAAAAAATATATAATTGATGAGAATAACAAGCGAGTTGCTGTTCAAGTTGATATTGAAACTTTCAATAAAATTGAAGAGCTATTGGAAAATTATGGTCTTGTACAACTGATGAAAGAGAATGCAAATGATGCAAAACTTAAAATAAACGAAGCAAAAGAATACTATAATAAATTACCTAAAAAGAATTGAAAGTTGTTTTCAGCAGAAAATTCTTAAAAGACCTCTCCAAAATTCCGCTTAATTACAAAGCCGTAATCGAAGAATTCGTTTTTGAAATTCTGCCCAACTTACAAAATGTAAATAAAAGTGATAAAATTGAATCTCTTAAAGGATATAAAAATTACTTTAAAGCAAGATTTAGTAATGATAAAGTTGGTCTCTAAATCGAAAAAGAGTTGGTGTCGGTAGAAAGAGTCTTGCATAGTAAAAATATTTATAAACAATTCCCTTAATCTGCTAATAATATATCCTCCGGAGTTTCAAAAAAAATCCCGGAGGATGGAAAAATTAAATATTTGCTAAGGCAGTTTCCAAAAGCTTATTTACTTCACCTGCAATTGGCTCAAGATTATCATTCTTTACAACCGACATAGCTTCGGCAGGATTCATTATTGCAACTTCTGTTTTACCATCTTCGGTTTCCTGTACGATAACGTTGCAAGGAAGTAAAACACCAACCTTATCTTCAGTCTGTAATGCTTTGTGTGCAAACTGCGGATTGCAGGCTCCCAATATTTTATATTTTCTGAAATCAACATCAATTTTTTTCTTGAGAGTTTCTTTTACATCAATTTCAGTCAATACACCAAAACCGACTTTCTTTAATTCATCCGTAGTTTTTTGTATTGCAACATCAAAAGACATATCAACAATTTTAGCTTTGTAATAACTCATTTATCCTCCATTATTTGTCTTAATATCCATGAAACCACCAAGGTTGCAAAACAGTAACCTTGAAGGTTGCTTATTCATTATAAATATGATGCGGTGTCCGCTTTAAAGATTCACTCAACCAAAAATAAAATAAATATAAGCCGAAATTAAAAAAGCACCGATAAAATTAATTGCCAGTCCGGTTTTAGCCATATCTTTAACTTTTATTCTATCACTACCGAATATAATAGCATTCGGCGGAGTTGCAACCGGCATCATAAATGCCATTGATGCGGAAAGTGTTGCCGGAATCATTAACAAGAACGGGTCTAAATTTAATTGAACTGAAAGCGAAGCCAATATTGGCAAAATTATTTGTGCTGTTGCCGTATTGGATGTTAGTTCCGTTAAAAATGTTATTGATAAACAGATTATCAAAATTAATAAATAAATTGGCATTCCTTGTAAACCTGCAAATTGAGCACCGATTGTCTCAGAAAGTCCCGTTGCAACAAAACCTTCTGCAAGCGCAAATCCACCGCCGAAGAGTAAAATAATTTCCCAGGGGATTTTTCGAATTATTTTATTTCCCAAGATTGCAGAAGAACCTCTTGTTTTGTCTTTCGCGGGAATGATAAAAAGTAATAGTCCCATCATAATCGCAATTGTTCCGTCATCAATATAATCTTTTGTTGAAAGTAAACTTGACCAGCCGGGAAGAGTAAAGATTCCGGCTTCCAAATCATTCCTAAAAATCCAAAGGACTGCTGTTAACGTGAATACAATTAAAACTGCTTTCTCTTCGTAACTCATTTTACCGAGTTTAATTCTCTCGGATTTTATAACATCTTTTTGAAGAACGACGTTTTTACTGACTCTAAAAAATACTTTTGTTAGCAGCAGCCAAATAATTACCAACATCACCAAAGATAGAGGGACGGCAAAAATCATCCATTCACTAAAAACAATTTCGGGTCTATCCGGAAATTGAATTGAAAAGACTCGTTGGAAAACTAAGTTTGGTGGAGTTCCGATCAATGTTCCGAGCCCTCCAACAGAACAAGAATAGGCTATTGAAAGTAATAATGCTAATGAAAATTTCTTTGTAGCTTCTTTACCGAATTGTTCTTCCATTTTATAGATAATTGCCAGTCCAATTGGCAGCAGCATAACGGCAGTTGCAGTGTTGGATATCCACATTGAAATGAAAGCCGAAGCAATCATAAAACCAAAAATAATTTGCGAAGGATTCTTACCGAAAAGTGAAATTAAACTAAGCGCAATACGCTTATGCAATTCCCATTTCTCCATAGCAAGAGCAATAATGAAACCGCCCATAAAAAGAAATATAGTTGAATTAATGTACGAGGCGGCAGTGGCTTTGCCGCTTAATATCCCGAGGAAAGGAAAAAGCACCAACGGAATTAACGAAGTTGCAGCGAGGGGTATGCATTCGGTTATCCACCATACCGCCATTAATGCGGCAACCGAAGCAAGTAATCTCTGAAGATGGTGTTCTGGAGAAAAGTCAAGAAAGATATAAACTATAAATGCGAGAATAATTCCAAGCAGCAGCCCTGTTATTCTCCTTTTGTCCCCTTCCGAACTAAAGTAATCTCTGAGACTCAATCTTAATCTCTTTTTGGATGAATTATGTTATAAAGCGATGAATAATCTTTTTCGCTTAATTTTTCTTCCAAGCCTTTTTTAATTACTGCTTCAACTCCTTCAAGAGTTTGGGTATTTATTCCTTCTTGCTTGAATTGACTTATCATCAGCCGAACATCTTTCAAAAGATGTTTTAACGGAAAATTAGGATTACTAAAATCACGTGTGAGATAATTTTCTAATTTCTTTTCGAAAGTAGGAGCGTACAGCGCACTGCTTTTCAATATGTCCATAAACTTTTCAACATCAACACCTCGCTCGCGAAGATAACCGAGACTCATTGCAAACGCCGCTGTTTCTGTTGCAATAAGTTGATTGAGAGCAAGCTTTATTGCAGAAGCTTTTCCCGTTTCACCAATGTAAACAATTTTGTTGCTGAATGATTCGAATAATTTTGAATATTCTTCAATGTCATTTTCAGCACCGCCTATTAGTACAATTAATTTTTCTTCTTCAATCTGTGGAATACTGCCGAGTACCGGTGCTTCAAAATATCTTCCCCCAAATTTTTCGATTCTTTCTTTAAGAAGAATACTTTCTTTTGGTGAAATCGTACTCATTTGAATTATAGTTTTGTTTTCGAAGGAGATGTTTTCCCTAAAAAGAGTATTTGTTATGGCATTGTAATCGGAAAGAATAATAAGGATAACATTACAGTTTGTTATCAACTCGTGGAATGATTCCGCAACATTTATTGCGGCCCTCTTTAATTCTTCCGCTTTAGACTTTGTTCTATTGTAAACTGTGAGATCAAACCCTGCTTTCTTAATTTTTAATGCCATCGGTTTGCCCATCAAACCGGTACCGACTAATCCAACTTTCATAATTGTCTCCTTACTTCAATAGATTTATCAGATTCAATTCAATTTCCTCTTCTGAATAAAACGGTTCTCCGTAATCTTTACCTATTTTGAATCCGAAATATTTTGCACGTGCTTCTATAAATTTTATAAAGTTGAGTTGACTAATAAACGTTTCAGGTTCAGCAGATTTATTTTTCTCATTAAAAAATTGTGTACCGTATGCATTAATTGATTTCATCTTCGTTTCAAATGTTTCACTTATATCGTTAATAAAAGAAGGAGTGAATTCATAATACTGCATATAATAAAATATCTTTCTCGGTCGATACGGCAATTGTTTTTCACCTTCAAACTCAGTCTCAATTTTTGTAAGTCCACTGAAAAAGAAAGCTTCTTTAACAATTCTACTTGTGCCGATGTGATCAGGGTGACGATCATTAAAGTACGGGGCAAATATAATTTGCGGTTTGAACCGGCGTATTTGAGTGATAACGGCTTGAACAAAATCATCGTTTAATTTTAATTTCCCATCAGGTAAACCGAGATTTACTCTTGTTTCTATCCCTAAAATTTTTGAAGCATCATCGGCTTCTTTTTTTCGGATTTCTTCACTGCCCCGTGTACCCATTTCACCACGAGAAAGATCAACAATACCAACTTTAAAACCACTTCTAACAAACTTTGCAATAGTTCCACCCATTGCTAATTCAGCATCATCAGGATGAGAAGCAAAAACGAGTATATCGAGTTTCATTAAAATTCCTTAAGTGTTCAATAACAACTTTAAATATCCCGATAAATAGTAAAAAAGTAAAACAAAGGATATCGAATCTACTTAAATAAAAAAAATCACACCATATAATCCAACTTTGTGTTATATTCTATTATCAAGATACTTGCATCTTGTTTTAATAATTAACTAGGAGGGAGCTGTGAAAAAATTTACTGTTTTACTTTTACTACTTGGTTCCATTTCCCTTTATGCTTAATCCAGCGTTGCAGGTTATATCGGCTTCGGAAGTTCCGCATTTGATTTTGAGGATTTCGAATTAGATCCCGAAGATCAAGCAGGGTTCGTACCTACCGGTATTCAGATAACCTTGGGCAATGGTATGCTTCAGTTCGGCGGTGAAGTAAGTTATGCGGTAGTTCCGTTTACTTTTGAATATGAAGCTAACGGCAACAAAGTAGGAGAACTGCAAATAACCCAACTTTTTGCCGGAGGATTTTTAAGGGTAAATATTGGCAACGAAGCTATTCAACCCTATGCAAAAGCAGGCGGAGGTGCATATATGGGTAAACTTAAATGGGAACCTGAAGATGCATATGCAATGTACGCTCCCGCAGAAGAAGAGGATTTTAAAACTGCATTTGGTTTTTATATTGCCGCCGGTGTTGATATTAAAATCGGGAAGACATTGGCAATCTTTGGCGAAATACCTTTTCACGTTGTTTCCCGCAAGTTAGATGTTGAAGGTGTTGATGATGAAGATATCGACTCATTCACGGCAAATCATTGGGCTGTTTTAGCAGGTGTGCGTATTCTATTCAAATAATTTTTTTGAGGGGACTTGTTCCCCTCTTCTTTTTACGATTGTCTTAACCTTTCTTTATATTTACCTTTTCAAAAATCAATTAAGAAATGAATCCTAAATACGAAGCAGTAATCGGATTAGAAGTTCACGCACAACTTCTAACAAATACAAAGTTATTCTGCGGATGTTCTACTAAATTCGGCGGAGCCCCAAATACAAACGTCTGCCCGGTTTGTCTCGGTCACCCCGGAGTATTGCCTGTTACAAACAAGCAGGCTGTTGAATTCAGTGTTTTAATGGGTCTTGCTGTTAACTGCAGAATTAATGAAAGATCAATCTTCGCACGAAAAAATTATTTTTATCCCGACCTGCCAAAGGGTTATCAAATCTCTCAATTTGAAGAACCTATTTGTGAAGAAGGTTTTTTAGAAGTAAGCAGTGAAAATAATACGAAGAAAAAAATTCGCATTAAAAGAATTCATTTGGAGGAAGATGCCGGCAAATCTATACACGATCAAGGTACGGACACATTAATTGATCTAAACCGTTGCGGTACTCCTTTGATTGAAATTGTAACCGAACCTGATATTTCATCCCCCAAAGAAGCATATGAATACTTAGTGAACTTAAAACAGATTGTTACATATCTCGGAATATGCGATGGGAATATGGAAGAAGGTTCACTCCGTTGTGATGCTAATGTTTCAGTTAGATTAGTTGGTGAAAAAGAATTCGGGACAAAAACCGAAGTGAAAAATATGAACTCATTCCGCAATGTTGAAAGAGCGATAGAGTTTGAAATAAACAGGCAAATCGAAATTTTGGAAGAAGGAGGAACAATAACTCAAGAAACACTTTTATGGAATGCAGATTTGAATGAAGCATTCCCGATGCGAAGTAAAGAAGAATCACACGATTACCGTTATTTCCCTGACCCGGATTTACTTCCTATTATAGTTGACGAAAAGTGGAAGAATGATATTGCCAAGATGATGCCTGAACTTCCGCAAGCAAGAAAACAAAGATTCATTACTGAATATAATCTACCCGAATATGATGCTGAAATTTTGACTTCCGCAAAAGAAATTGCCGAGTATTATGAGTCTATTTTAAAGATGACCGATGACTATAAGTCTGCAAGCAATTGGGTGATGGGCGATATTATGAAAGTTGTAAACGAAACTAAAATACCGATTAACGAGTTTTCCATCTCACCCGAAAATATCGGCAAGCTGATAAACCTAATTAACAACAAAACCATCAGCAGCAAAATTGCTAAGGATGTGTTTGAAGAATTACTTAAAGAAGACAGAGACCCACAATTAATTGTTGAAGAAAAAAATCTCGTGCAGATAACCGATACTTCGGAATTGGAAAAAACAATAGATAAAATACTCAAGACAAATACCAAACAAGTAGAAGAATTTAGAGGGGGAAAAGAAAAAGTGTTTGGCTTTTTTGTTGGGCAAGTAATGCGAGAGACTAAAGGGAAAGCAAATCCGCAAATTGTAAATGAAATGTTAATAAAAAAATTGAAAGGATAAGTTTGGAACAGTTACTCGGCGCTCACACATCCATTTCCGGTGGTGTTTCTACTGCCATCGACCGGGCAAATGAATTAAACTTTACAGCTATTCAAATCTTCTCAAAAAACAATAACCGTTGGAAAGCTAAACCGCTCGATGAAAAAGAAATTAACTCATTCAAAGAGAAGTGGGCTAAATCGAAAATTCAATTCATTGTAGTACACGATTCCTACCTAATAAATCTTTGTGCAAAAGATAAAGCTCTGTTAAAAAAATCCCGCAACGCTTTTATAGATGAACTAAAGAGATGTGAACAGCTTGGAATAAACTATCTAAACTTTCATCCCGGCGCACATACCGGGCAAGGTGTGGAGGACGGATTAAAGATTATAGCCGAATCAATTAATTTTGCTCACGCCGAGACAAAAAACTATAACGTAAAAAGTATGCTCGAAACAACCGCCGGACAAGGAACAACTCTCGGCAGTACTTTTGAACAACTCCAAAAAATAATTGATATGGTCGAAGAAAAAGAGAGAATGTGTGTTTGTATTGATACCGCGCATATTTTTGCAGCCGGTTATGATATTAAATCCGAGAAAGAGTATAGAAAAACTATGAAGGAGTTTGATGATATTATCGGACTTGATTTGTTAAAATGTTTTCATATGAACGACAGCAAAAAAGAACTCGGCAGCAAAGTAGACAGACACGAGCACATCGGCAAAGGATTTATCGGTAAAGAAGGTTTTGCAAATATTATGAATGATAAAAGAATTTCAAAGATTCCTAAAATTTTAGAAACGCCAAAAGGGAAAGATATGAAAGAAGATATTGAAAATTTGAAAGTGCTGCGGAGTTTGATCACAAAATAATAAACGAGAGATTCCATCTTTCTAAAAGATGGAATCTCTAACTAATTCAGAACTTTATATCTATTTGGAAAAAGTGGGTCTTGAAACCATAATACCTGTTTGATATTTCTTGGCTTTAATGTACTCTGCCAAGGGTTCTTCGGAAACTTGTACTTTTCTGCCGACTGTTGGAGCGTGCAGTAAATGTATTCTTCCATCGTCCAATCTTATTGCAATCCCGGTATGAGAAATATCCAAACCGTCAATGTTAGTTGTTATGCCGAGAATGTCTCCTGATTGAATTTTATCTTCAATTTGTTCAATCTTTTCTTGAGGTATGTAGTAATATTCACGTGAAGAAATTTTTTCTTCAGTTAGTTTTATGTCTTCAATAAATTGAGGATTTTCTTTTAATCGTTTATAAGAATCGGGATGCGTACTCATAAAATAAACTTGGTTATTATAAGGTTCGCCACCGATATCTTTTGATATATTTTTTGCTATGCCCCGTTTGTCCATATCATAAATCCAATCAGAGAAATAGTGCAGGCGTGAGGGATAATCTAAAAGTTTTCCATCACGGTAACGTACATTTTCCAATTCTTTTTGAAAACAACTAAACGAAGTATCACCCTCTTTAATACATCTCGCAAAAACGAGAGCGGTTTCAAGGAATGTGTAGCAGTCTAACCCGGTTAAATGAATAACCAAATTTTCTTCTTCGCCTTGTTCCAAAGTCTGTGCTTCGTAATCAAGACCCAAAAAACTTTTACCGATTTCAATTATTACTTCATTTATCGGTTTGCTTTGTAAATTGTTGGCAACGGCAAGTTCGAACCTTGCATTGCAAACTTCAACATCTTTTTGAGTGTAGACTGGTTGAGCAAAAAGCGACAAAGAAATAAAAAGAAAAAGAAGACTTCTAAAAATCATATTGGAAAATCCCCATCCGGTGGTGATTCTTGTGTAGAAGTACTCTCTGGAATTTGAGTTCTGAAAAGTTCTCTGTTCTCAAATCTTGCGTAGTCTTTAATGAATTGTAATTTCACCTCGCCAATGGGACCATTACGCTGTTTACCGATTATTACTTCAGCAATTCCTTCGGTCGATTCCCCATCCTGGTATTGTTCAATTTCGTAAACTTCGGGTCGGTATAAAAACAACACTACGTCGGCATCCTGTTCAATTGAACCTGATTCACGAAGGTGAGATAACATTGGGCGTTTATCCGAGGTTTGTTCAACAGCACGGTTTAACTGCGAAAGCGCTATCACCGGAATTTCCAATTCCTTTGCCAGTGCTTTTAACGAGCGTGAAATAATAGAAATTTCACGTTCACGGCTTTCGGCTCTAAAACTTGAACTCATTAACTGGAGATAGTCAACAATTATCATCCCGATATGTTTTTCGGTTTTCAATCTTCTGGCTTTAGCACGCAGTTCCAAAATATTTAATGCGGGTGTATCATCGATGTAAATAGGAGCTTTACTTAACTTATGAACGGTTCGACTAATTTTAGCCCCTTCCTCTGCTTTAAATTTTCCGGTTCTCACACTGTGAGCGTTTATTCTTGCTTCTGCCGAAATTAATCGGGTTGCCAACTGTATCGTAGACATTTCAAGACTAAAAATTGCTATGGGTACTTTATGCTCTATCGCAGAGTTTCGCGCAACCGAAAGTGCGAAAGCAGTCTTTCCCATAGAAGGTCTTGCAGCGATAATAATTAAATCGGATTTCTGGAAACCGCCGAGCATATCATCTAATTCATAGAAACCCGAAGGAACCGAAAAAGTTGAAATATTTTTGTTGTGAATTGCTTCAATTAATTCAAGAGCTTCGCGAACAGCTTTATCCATCGACTTAAATGATTCTTTCGTACTCTCTTCGGAGATACTGAAGATTTTTGCTTCTGCTTGATCGAGCAAATCGAATACATCTTCATGCCCTTGATAAGCATCTGTAGCTATTTCAAAAGAAGTAGAAATAAGTTTGCGGAGAATCCATTTCTCCAAAACAACACGTGCATGGTAATCGATATTTGCCGCAGAAGAAACATCTTCAGAAAGTTTACTTAAATAAGCAGCACCGCCAACTTCTTCAAGTTTACCGTCTTTTTTTAACTCCTCGTAAAGCGTTACGGTATCAACCGGTTCACTTGCTTCGTAAAGAGCCGCAATCGAATTAAATATGTGTCCGTGTCTTTTATCATAAAAGTATTCCGGTTTCAAAATTTCTATTGCTTTAGGAACTGCTTCACCTTCTATAAGCATTGCACCGAGCACCATTTTTTCAACCTCAACTGCAGCCGGCGGTTGGTTGGAATACTTTTTTAAGTTATCTAAATCAATATTTTTCCCGTTGGTTTTAGACATTTTTCTTACCTATCAAACTATCATATAACTTACGAAATTTCTTTACATCTTCCCAGCAACCTCGCTTCCAATTCGGGTTACGAAGAAGAGCGGCCGGGTGATATGTTGCCATCACTTTTATACCGTTCAATTCATATACTTCTTCACGAAGTTTGGTTAGTGTCAATTTTTTGCCTAAAAGTTCAACCGCTGCCACCCTGCCGAGACAAAGAATAGCCTTTGGTTTAATTAAATCAATTTGTTTCATTAAGTGCGGTTTGCATTTTTCCACTTCGGATGGAAGTGGATCTCGATTATTAGGGGGACGGCATTTCAAAATATTTGCAATGTAAACTTCTTCACGGGCAAAATCTATTGCTTTCAAAATATCTGTTAACAACTTACCGGCTCTGCCAACAAAAGGTTCGCCCTGCTTATCCTCTTCTGCACCCGGGGCTTCGCCAATTAGCATTACATCGGCATTAGGGTTGCCCGCACCAAAAACTAACTTTGTTCTTGTTTCACTAAGCGGGCATTTTGTACAATCGTGAATTTTATCGTACAGTTCTTCTAATGTTTCTGCTTTTTCAAAATCTTCTTGAAACAAGTTTGACGTCATATCTTCCCCGGTGGATTTTACCAAAAAATTTTTTTCTGAAATGATTTTTTCTTCAGGCTCATCAGATTTGTAAACAGGTTTCTCCGGCTCAAATTTAAGCTGTTCAAAAAGGTCGTCTCCAAAAATTTCCTGCTGATCTTTAAGTGCTTCTATTATGAGTTTTTTGGCGTTCAATTTCTCAATCCTCAAATCCGAATCGGGACTTCGAAGATAAGGAAAATAATTTTTAGGTGCAGGCTAAATATCGGTGTGGGAAGAATATTATTGGTTGTTTGCCCGTAGGATAAATTAAATGTGACTATTCAAATAGGTTCTATAAAAAATCCCGCATATCCGCCATATTAATCAATACTAAATAACGGATTTATGCGGGAATGAAAAACTAATAAAACGAAGTAAAAATTCTACTCTTCAGTTTCTTTGTATCTGAACTCTATTTCACCATTAATTAATTGTTCTAAGGCTTGAAGATGAGGTTTTTTTCTGTTTTCGAATTCCAACGAAAGTCTAAGTTGATCCGGATTTTCTTTTTCTTCAAATTCATCGTCATTCCCCGGATTCATAGTATTGAGCAAAGTTTGGAATTCCATTTTTGTTGCGTCATTTATCAACCGAGCTTTTTTAGCTGCAACTATAACAGCTTCATAAACATTCGCTGTCGATTTTTCTAAGCTGCTTATGTCAATGGGTTTGATTGGCATTTTATTTACTCCTGTTTATTAATCTCTTTTTTTACAATTTCTTTTACTTCTTCAATAGCTTTGTCAAGATTTTCATTGATAACCACATAATCAAATTTATCTTTATACTCAAGCTCCATTTCTGCGCGTTCAATTCGTTTTTGCAAGTCCTCAGCCGTCTCGGTTTTTCTGTTAATAAGCCGCTGTTTCAGGACTTCTTTGCTTGGGGGAGCAATAAAAATTAGAACAGAATTAGAATATTTCTTTTTAATTCTAACGGCACCTTTTACATCAACTTCCAACAGAACTGATTTATTTTGTTCGAGTTGTTTATCAACAAAGCTTTTTAAAGTGCCGTAATAATAGTCATAAAATTTTTCCCATTCAATAAATTCATCGTTTTCAATTTTCCGCTTAAATTCATCCTCACTAATAAAAAAGTAATCTTTCCCTTCAACTTCATTTCCTCTCCGTTTTCGGGTAGTGGCGGAAATCGAAAAAACGAGATCATCAAATTCACACAATAATTTACGAACAATAGTAGTTTTACCCGAACCGCTCGGTGCCGAAAAGACGAAAAGTTTACCAGTTGTATTCAATTCTACTCTATGTTTTGAAGTTGCTCTCTTATTTTCTCTAATTCTTCTTTTATTGAAATTCCGTATGCAGAAATTTCTGCTGAAACCGATTTACTGTTTATTGTATTCGCTTCCCTATTCATTTCCTGTGAAATAAAATTCAACTTTCTACCTGAGGGTTCATCAATTTCCATAGCTTCCTTAAACATTTTAATATGGCTCCGTAATCTCACGCATTCTTCGGTAACATCATATTTTTCGGAAAGAAAAGCCAATTCCTGCATCAGTCTATCTTGATTATCAATTAAATCCGCAGCTAACTTGATTGCTCTTTCCTTCAATTTGTTGAAGTACTCTTTAATCGAGTCGGAACTTAGTTTTTCTATCTTAGTAACTTTATCTTCAATTATCGCCAATCTTTTCTGAAAATCAATAACGAGTTCGGCACCTTCTTTTTTTCTCATTTCCTCAAGAGAATCCAAAGCATTTTGGACTGATTCAACTATCAATTTATATTCATCTTCCTTGGCTTCATCGGTATCGTTCATGAAATAATTTTGGAAATTGAGAATGTGTTCAAGCTTAATTGTTTCATCAATATTTGCCGTCTTCTGAATTTTTTTCAAAAGTTTTACAGTAGCATTCAATCCGTTTGTGTCGATGTCGCTTAATTCTTCGTCAATACCTTCTTGTTTAGCGGAAATAGTTACGTAAATTTTCCCGCGTGAAATTCTCTTTTTAATTTGTTCTCTTAAGTCAAGTTCAAATTGGTAATATGGTCTCGGCATACGAATGGACAGATCGAGATAGCGGCTGTTAATGCTTTTTATCTCAGTTTCAACTGAAAACCCGTTATTTTGCAAAACGGACTTGCCAAAGCCCGTCATAGAGTTAAGCATATTTAATTCCTAAAAAAGATGACCTAAAATTTAACCAAAATAAAGGAGGTATTCAAAGATTGTTTTGTCAGAATGCTTCACCAATACCAAAGTGAAATTCGAAAGTTTCTTTAAAAAGCGATTTTTTGAAGAAAGAACGCCTATCGTCAGGATCATAAACTTTGAATCCAAAATCTATTCTAAAAGGAGCAAAATCCGAATAATATCTTAGTCCAAATCCGGCTGCAACTGCAATTGTGTTCAATTGAACATCTCTGAAATCATTCCAGACATTACCGTAATCGACAAAAAGTGCAGTGCCGAGTTGACCGACTAATCGGTTCCGGGTTTCGAGCGAGCCTTCCATAATGAAAAATCCACCCGGAACAATATTGCGAAGAAGAACCCCTTCAATTTCCTCGGGAGTAGGATTTGAACTTAGAGTACCTTGGTTTTGTTCGGGGACCAAATCTCTTGTTTTCCAACCTCTAACGGAGTTGCTTCCTCCGGCATAAAATCTTTGGTTTAGAGGAATCTCAAATTTGTCTCCCTTGTATGTTTGAATCGTACCTATTCTAAATTTCATTCCAAACGCATCCTCGGTTGATTCATAAACGGGAAAATAAAATGTCCCGTTTAACAAAGCCTTAATGTAAAGAGGATTATTAAACTTATTGCTGCTAATTTTATTCGCCAAATAAATCAAAGAGTTTCCATCTTCTAAAAGCAATGACAAAGTGTATCCTCTTGTTGGGAAAAGCAAATTATTTGTTTTATTTGCTCCCAAATCAATACTTATAATCGACGAAGTTTTCTCGCTTGGGAATTCTGTTTGATCACCAAGATATACATTAGCCAAACTATCAAGTAATTCCGGTGGAGCATCGGGATTTTGATTTCTTGCAGATCCATAAATTGCATTATAAGTATACTCTCTCGAGAAAACATATTTTGAACGCTCTAAATTCAGTCCTAAAACCAATGAAGTAAGATAAGTAAATCGCGGCAGCTCTATATCAAAACTGAGTTTACCACCGAACAATGTTGCGTTATATTCACTTCTTCTTTTTTGAAGAGTATAATAAGTTTCAAATTTTGTATTGATACTTCTTCCGAATAGAAAAGGCTGCTCAATAATTGCACGCGTATCGAAATACCCGTAAACGTTTGTGTCGATTAATGAGGGATTTGAAATAAGCTGAGTAATATCCTGTGCGGCGGTTGATAAACTAAGTGTAAGTTTACGTGCATCGCCAAGAAAGTTTTTCCGGGAAAATGATAAACCGACACCAAGATTAAAGGCGTTGTCTTCATTGTTGATAATCAATTCCGGTGAAAGCTCGTGCATCAAACCAATATCGGCATTAAGAGCTAAGGGCACCCAATTTTTATTTGTGTCGGCTACAATACCGGAAAGAAGCACCGATGAAAACAAATTCGTTCTATAAAGTCTCACCTGTGCCCGTTGCAAATTGTATAAACTGTAGTAATCGTTTGAATCAATATCCGCAATTTTACGAAGAAGATCATCCTCAACCTCATCTGCGCCGGGACCGGTTTTGTTTACTTTCACTCCGCTTATTCTGTAACGCTCACCGATACTAAAGTTCATATAAACATCAACTTTATTTGCCATTGTATCAACTTTTATTTCAGGAGTGTCTGCAGTCATCAGCATATGCCCGAAATCAAGTCCCAGTCTTAAAATTTGACTTCTAATTCTTGAGACTTCTTGAGCCGAGTATCTTTCGGTTGTATCAACCTTAATAAGTTCATTAACTTCATCGGCAATCTGCCATGCGATATTTCCCAAACCGGTTACTTCCATCAATCTAAAATAAGAAGGGTCATTCTCATTAATTTGATAGATAAGTTTTGCTGTATTATCTGTTGTATCCAAGGTATAGAGATAGGAAAAGTTTGCTTCGAAAAACCCGTTATCGTAATAATAATTTCTCATTGCACGGATGTCATTATATATCTGTAATGAATCAAAGAAAATCGGTTCTTCACCGAAACTTGTAAAGCTGTTTAAAAACTGGGAAAACCAGCCGGGTGATTCTTGAGAGATGATTACCTGCTTCAATGCATCGGCGGAAATGTTTTCGTTCCCTATAAATTCAATTTCGGTTAACTCAAATTGTTTTTCGGTTTGAGCAAAAATTGAAATGATAAATAAGAATATTGGGAATAATTTTTTCAAACTGTTAATCTCTTATTACTACCTTAGTATTAAGTTTAACAAAAGGATAAATTTCATCGATGTCTTCGTTACTAACTGCAATAGAGCCGTTCGTCCAGTTAAAAGCAAACGGTAAATTCTTAAAAATAAAATTATACTCGCCTATTCCGTGAATACCGATATCTGCCCCGAGTCTTGTTTCCGAAGGAGGGCAGGCCGAAGTACTATTTGTAATCAAATTATATTCATTAAGACTAATCACTTCGTTTTTGAGAGCTTCGGCCGCATCTTTCTGGTTAGGATAATCAATAAAAAACTTTTTATGGAAAATTGAATTCGTATCTATTCTACAAATCTTGTAAGTTCCGCGCGGTGTAACGTTATCATAATTTGAAGTTTTTATTCTTCCGCTCCCCTGCCCGAAAACGACTTTATAAGTTTTCACTAAGATTGAATCGGAGTATAGATGCATTTCATAATCATACCGTGAAACAACAAAATTGATGTTTGTTAAATTAGTTAATCCTTTTTCCTGCATAGCTTCGGCAAGAGTATCTTCTCTTAAGTTTAGGACAATACCGTAAACTATCATCCCGGCAAAGAATAAAATGATACTAACGCTAAAGTACACAAGATTACGCAGCATTGTAATCTGATTGACCGTTATTAATTAATAAAGAAATATAACAAAAGAAAAGTTGATGTTGAAGGAGGTTGTTTCAAAATAGGGATAGAATACCTGACGCTACTCATAATGCGTCCACATTCGCAATACTTTTATGATCTTTTCCTCTTCTAAAACCTGATACACAAGTCTATGCTGCTTATTAATTTTTCCGGAAATAAATCCTTTCAAATTGCCCGATAAGAATTCGAATTCTGGCGGAAAAGCATAGGGATTATGAGAAATAATTGTTAGAAGAGATTCTACTTTTGTTTTTAATTGAGATGATGCAATTTTCTTTGCATCTTTTTTAGCTTGTGGTGAGTATTTAAGTTTGTAGGTTACCACTCCAGTTTATCAGAATATTCATCCAAGTTTCTATTTGCTTCTCTAATGATTGAATCTGCAATACCGGGAATACTATTTAAATATTCAGTGTCACTTAACTCACCTTTTTTTGCTTTTTCATTAATCATTTTTGCATACTCTAAAATTGTAGGCAAAAACTTAGCAGGAATTTCTCCAATTATATTATTTATTTCACTTTGGGAGTTTAGCATAACTAACCTCTTAATTCATTATTTGCGTAGAAATCTAAGAAAATAATAATAAAGATTCTATGGAAACCAAAGTACAGAGTTGGATTTGGTTATTTTGATTCTAAAAAAATGTATTCTGCTGCTTGGGGAATAGTAATAGGCACAAAAAGATTTTGGGGAAAAAGATAATCTTCACCGGTTTCATCAACTACACGTATTAACCCACTAGGCGTTTGTTTGTCATCTACTACTTGATAAACTTTACGCAACTCTAAAGTCGCTTTGTAGTTTTCGTTTTTTATGCAGATGACATATTGTTTATTCATAACTAACTGTTTTTAAAACCGTTAAAACGGTTGGAATACAAATCAAGTCTTATATCTATCCCACGGATTAATCCGTGGGTTAATGTTATTATGGAAGGTATTTACTAACCGTTTTAACGGTTTATTAATATTATGGCTCAACACTTAATGCTCATCAACTGACAGAGAGACTACTTGAGTAAAATTAATTTTTTCACATCTCTAAAATCTCCGGCGCGGAGTTCGTAGAAATAGACTCCGCTTGAAAACTGAGAAGCAATAAATTCTACTTCATAACTTCCGGCTGGCTTTTGTTCATTAACGAGTGTTGTAACTTTTCTACCCAAAATGTCATAGACTACTAATTGAACTAAATTATTATGAGGAATTTGATATTTTATTTTTGTTATTGGGTTGAATGGGTTTGGGTAGTTTTGCACCAATGCAAAATTTTTAATCAAGCTCTCTTCTTTGATACTAGTTGTCAAATCAACAGTGATATTTTGGCAGACTGAATCTTTGTCCAATATAAATTTGAATTCATTAAAAAACCCAAGGTCTCTTCTTCCTGAAGAATCAATTTCAAATTGTGTGCCCACGAACTTTTTTTTAAGAGTGAAAATCGTACTATCTGGATTTAGATAAGTTGTATCAACAATGGATTTTTCAATATCATTTTTTATTTCCCCTTTTACCAACCAGTCATGAACTCCATCAATGTATTCCTCCCAATAAAAATCTTGTCCTTCTAGAGGATATGACGCAACGCTTGGGCTCCCATAATCATCACTTAGTAAATAGTTTATTCTTCGATAAATTGTTGTATCTCGAGGGGCCGTTAGTATTAATTCCGAATTATGTGGTGAGTTACGTTGAAATGCGGCCTCAAAATACCGTAAATCAACCTGTTGTTTATTACTCATATTCCATGATAAGATACGCGAATACCAATCATAAAAACCGCGCCCTTCGTAAGTATCATAAAAATACCAATAAATAGCTAAACCAATATATGAATTCCCATTGAATCGAGAATCTTCTATAGTTAATTGAGAATTTGTTTTATAGTTCCACATGTACCAATCCTCAAAATTTAATGGGTTATCCCCAACTAAAATTACTAAGGCTTTTACCTCTACTGGTACAATAAATCCTGATGGTTCGCCAATAGGTTCAAATAACTGAAAGATAGGTAAATTAAAAAAAGAATTATGAGTAGTATCAACTGTGTTGTTAATGTTATGATCACGCCAATATCTAATAAGACCTTTTATATTGTTTATTCCTGTAAAGTTAATAAAGGACTGAGTTGCTACAAAAAAACTATCCTTTGCATTTTGAATTGGTTGTGTGCTTTTAAGATCCGATTCTAATATTAAAACTTTTTCAATCCACTCTATTCTTTCTTCTTTTGTTCGAAGATATTGCCAATGGCCCGGTAAATAATCAATTTCTTGGTTCAAATATCTATCCATGAGAGCAACGTCTTCTTGATCCGAAAACAAACCATTTCCGTTTATATCCGATCGATATGATTGTGATCCTGAAATCATCTCTATCAAATCCAAAGAATCAATTAATTCATCGTTGTTAATATCACCAGAACCGTAATAATCTAAAAGTTTTTTCCCATCGATATTATGTATAAAGTGAGGGCGAAATGAATTGATTAATATTGTGTAATCAACGGAGTAATCACCATTGGAATTTATTAAATCAATTCTCTGGCTCTGCTGGAAATGGTTTGAACTATCAGCATTGTAATCCTGCAGTTTGTTAATAGATCCATTTAAAGTATTGCTAATTCTAGTTTTCAATTCCATCTGTTGGGCTGGAGTAAATAATTGTTTCGATACTTGTTTTTGAGCTATGATAGTTTTTGGTATGCTAACTCCTATTAATAGAGTGATTATGCAGGCTTTGAGAATATCTAATCTCATTGCTTACTCCTGTAAATTTTTGATACTATTTGAGTAAAACTAATTTCTTCACATATCTAAAATCACCAGCGCGGAGTTCGTAGAAGTATTGTTAAAAATCCATAATGCCATCTGCAGCTTTCAATTTTGATCAAGAAATTTCTTTGTAGATTTTGTTAGAAACCCGTTTACACCAACAAGCCCAGCTAAAACCTGAAAGAAAAAAGATGTATAAGAAATATCTTTAGTTGCACCGTAAGCAATTATTGCGCATATTGCTCCGGCGATAATTGACCACATTTGCCATTTTATAAATCCTTTTATAATGGCAAATTATGATGTACCCCAAAAATTAGA
>NPIE01009122.1_pt1 | contig 45996 bp, 50 predicted proteins | sample 8637661 | NCBI WGS metagenome assembly NPIE01 (sample SAMN07420842, study PRJNA396082) | bioreactor metagenome | isolation source: sample BA12 brine-fed electro-methanogenic bioreactor BA | place: Japan: Kochi | collected 2016-12-09 | reverse complement strand
TTACGTCCCATTCGTCTAGTGGTCTAGGACACCGCCCTTTCACGGCGGTAACAGGGGTTCGAACCCCCTATGGGACGCCACTTTCTTGAAGAAAGTAGTGCGGGAATAGCTCAGTGGTAGAGCACAACCTTGCCAAGGTTGGGGTCGCGAGTTCGAACCTCGTTTCCCGCTCCAATTCTTTACGTCCCATTCGTCTAGTGGTCTAGGACACCGCCCTTTCACGGCGGTAACAGGGGTTCGAACCCCCTATGGGACGCCATACTCTACACTGTCTAAAAAACTAGCCCGTGATTAGCGATTTCCTATATAATCTTGCGCTAATAAATTGATACGATTATGCAACATCACGAGGGAGTGTAGTGGCGCATAAGCTTTTTATATTCTTATCATTCTTCTTTGTCATAGTCGCTTCTGATATTCGAGCAGATGTTATCATCGCCAATAAGGATGTGGTCTCTGGACATGTATCCCGTGAGCTGCTTCGTTCAATCTTTACGTTGCGTTCGACCCATTGGCAGGATAAAACTGCTATCCAAGTTTTTGTTTTGCCTGATAATCATCCGCTTCATCGTTCATTTGTGAAAAAACATTTGTGTATGCTTCCGTATCAATTAAGAATGATTTGGGATCGCTCTGCCTACAGTGGTGTGGGGCGCCCGCCTATGCTGGTAGAGTCAAGAGAAGAGATGATCTTAATGGTTGAAACGACTCGAGGAGCAATTGGTTATATAGACTCAGTCAGTATGCCGTTACCTCAAGGGGTAAAGGTTATTAGGTTGGACTAGGTTTTGCGTTTTAATAAAGTACTTAAATGTACATTAGACTTCGTTCCTAGTATAAAATGCCCTAAACTAGTGGCTGTAAAATGAATAAAATTTTTATAGTCAAAGTGCTTTTTGCTTTAATAAGAATTTAGGAGGGTTGATGAAAAAAACTTACTTTGTCAGCCTGCAGCACAAGGTTTTTTGGCCCCTGATTAGCATCATTTTAATTTCACATATTTTTATTTACACCGCTTTATCGAGTCAAATCGATCATCATTTTGCTAATACACAATTAGAGTTACACAATCGCAATCTCAAAGCACTTAATGGTGCAATGACGACTTCTTACCATAAATTATTGGAAGTAGCTCAGACCATCTCTCTATTAACTCAAGCAGTTGGCAAAGACCAGTTTCCGCTTCACATTGAAAAAGTCTTGGAAAGTAATTTCTCACTATTCCAAGCTCAGGGCATGCTTGATAGTGCGGCTTTATATGGAGCTGATGGGCAGCTTATCTATGCATGGGGGGACAAAAGCGAACGGGAAACGACTGCTATTCGTGCAGCGCTTGAAAATGAGTTCCCTGTCCGTGGTATGGGATGCCAAAACCATTGCTTCCGGTTTCTTGCTATTCCGCAATTGACGGATGGCAAGGTGAATACAGTCATGGTTCTTGGACGGCGTATGCATGATATGTTGCTGGACTTCAAACAGTTGACTGGGGTTGATATTGGGATTGCCAAAAGCGGTCAGAGTTCTTGGTCTGACGTTTCAGGGTGGCAACTAAATTTTGGTCAGATGACACAGCGAAACAGAAATCTGCAAATTCTCAATATCTTGAGTAAAGACATCATGGATTTTGAGATAGATACTTTATATAGCGTAGAGGCATTTGGTAAAACCTACGATCTGTTTTTTACGGTGCCAGAAAGTGTACAAAGTAATGAATCTGTATGGGTGCTGATATCAGAGCAAATATCTAAGCCGAGTTTTTTCTATTCTCAGTATGGTCGATTGTTTTTTGTGTTACTGCTGAGTGCTTGTACATTGGGTGTGTTTACTTATTTTTTGTCATGCTATTTGATGCAGCGCATAAGTAGAGTTCAAGAGTTGGTATTAACACGTAACGCATCTGATCTTTGTCGCAGTAAATATATTGATGAAACGGATGAACTAGCGGATAACTTGGCGTCGATTTTTTACCAAAAGGAGGTATTACGCCAGAGGGCGTCATCAGCGGAAGGTCGATTTGAAGATACATGTAGCGCTCTCAATAAAGAGCAAGAACTGCTCGCAAACCTGATGGATAATACTCAAAGTGTTGTCTTAACTCAAAATGCATCAGGCGATATCGTGTCTTGTAATGAGTTCGGTGTGAGAGAGTATGGAGACCAAGGTGAGATAGTGGGTAGCTCCTTTAGTGAACTGTTTCTTGCTGGGGAATATAATAGTGCAGCTAAAATGCTATTAGAGCAATTTTACCTCGGTCAAGACACGCTCATACGACAGGAGAGCCGAAGCCTATGTCGAGAAGGAGAGTACCATTACCTCTCATGGATTCATTCTTTTGTGCACTCTGATGATGGTAGCAAGCAGCCTTTAATTTTATCCATTGGCATTGATGTAACTGAGAAGAGGAAGGCGCAAGAGCGCTTAGCTTGGCTGGCGTTTCATGATCCGGTTACGGCTATCGCAAATAAGCGGCTTTTTTTGGAGCAATTACCTGAAATGCTGCTGGCCAATGGTGAAAGTGGTCGATCCCTTGCAGTACTGTGTTGTGACTTTGAGGGGTTGAGAGAGTTTTCGATGCCGCTCAGTGCCTCCGACGGCGATCACCTCATGAATAGTGTCACGAAGCGTTTAGCGGGATGCCTTCGTGATCGGGATCTGTTAGCGCGTTTTGCCGATGATCTGTTCATGATTGTACTACAAGAGATGAAGTGTGTTGAAAATGCCGCATTAGTTGCTCAAAAAATACTCTCGGCCTTTAATGAGCCTTTTGTGATTTCCAATAAGCGGATATCTTTTGATGTTTGTATTGGAGTTAGCTTGTTTCCTGAGCATGGTAAAACAGTCGCCGAACTAGTGAATAGCTCAGAGGTTGCTATGTATCACGCTAGGCAAAGTGGTAAGCATGGATATCATATATTCACTTCGGATGCTGAAAATATCGAAAACGACAGAGGCTCTTTTATCCTAGACTTATCGAATGCTTTAGAGGCAGAGCAGTTGCAAATAACTTATCAGCCAGTGGTGGATATACAATCAGAAAAAGTGGTTGCTGCCGAAGCCAAGGTTTATTGGCAGCACCCTGCAAACGGTACACTCGATTGCGACGAGTTTATCGATCATGCGTTTGATGCTGGCATGGGAACGCAGTTAAACGAAAGAATGCTTTTTGAAATATTTAAGCAAAGAAGCCTTTGGCAGTTTTCTCACAATAAACCACTTAGAATGGCGGTGCGGCTGAGTCTGCGACAGTTACAAGATCCATCATTAATAACGTTGCTGAGGCGAGGACTGGAGCGCTATCAACTGCCAGCCGAATGGATAGAGATTCGCTTAGATGGAGAAAATGTACTCAGCCAAAGGGTGCTTTTTCAAGAACTGATTCGACAGATAACAGATTTGGGGCTTTCGGTATCGATTGATAGTAGTAGTCATGAAATTTTGGGCTCTTTTATTGACTCAGGTTGTCACAATAAAAGAGTAAGGGTTCCTGCTGACACGCTATTAAATGGTGATAAAAAACAACAAGCGTTTGTCAGAAAGCTTGTCCTTTTAGGGCGAGAGATGGGTATGGTTTTTGTGGCTTCAGGCGTGGTTTCATCAGAGCAGGCCACTGAACTGCTTAGCATGGGGTTTACAGAAGGCGTTGGAAGCTATTACTCAACAGCCAGAACGCCAGCACAATTCTCCGCTTATGTGGAGAGTTTAGCTATGATGGTAGATTCAGAGGCTTAATGGAGCAAGCCTAATATTAAAGCCCTCTCCCGTAAGTACTCAAACGTTTTGCCGCAGCTCTCTGCCTCATATCGTTTCTCATCAAGTCGTTGAAACTGCGCAATTTCATCATCGGGCATATAGTGTAAACAGTCACCCCCAAAAAACCACAGAAGATCTCTTGGGATCAAAGGTACAAGCTCTGGGTAGTTTCTTATCCACTTGTTCAGAAGAGATTGTCCCGCATCGATATAGTCATTTGAAGGGCTGTTTATAGAAGCAATCAGCTTTCTAAACTGTATGAGAAACTCTTCATCTTCCAAAGCAAGGTCTTCTTGAGTGAAGGGTGAAAACGCTATTAATTGATTATAGGTTTGCTGTAAAAGCTCGAGATGGAATTGGAGGTAATTGTTAGTCATACCGAATAACTCTGTTGTGCTACTTAAACCACTAAGTTTAACTGATACAATAGCACTACAGTGAGAATTTTATCTGGCAGGCCTATCCGGTCAGGCAAGTAGGGAGCAATATGTCATCACAAGCGCTTTCGGTCACAGGGTTACGCAAAGTTTATGGGAATGGTTTTGAGGCTTTAAAAGGTATCTCGTTTGAAGTGCATCAAGGGGACTTCTTTGCGCTGCTAGGCCCTAATGGAGCAGGCAAGTCTACAACGCTTGGCATTGTGTCATCGTTAGTCAACAAATCCAGCGGTGAGGTGAAAATCTTTGGGTTTGATTTGGATAAAGAACAAGCGGCAGCCAAGCGTAGCTTGGGGGTTGTGCCTCAAGAATTTAATTTCAATATGTTTGAGAAAGTCGGCGATATTGTTCGCACGCAGGCTGGTTACTATGGTATCGAACCGAAGGTTGCGAAAGAGCGCACCGAGTATTACTTACGTAAGTTAGGACTGTGGGATAAGCGAGATGAGCGAGCAAGGATGCTATCTGGAGGGATGAAGCGACGTTTAATGGTTGCTCGAGCGCTAGTGCATGAGCCGAAACTACTTATTTTGGATGAACCAACAGCTGGCGTTGATATTGAGCTACGTCGCTCGATGTGGTCCTTTTTGCAAGAGATCAACGCCGCAGGCACGACCATCATTCTGACAACTCATTATTTAGAGGAAGCTGAAAGCCTGTGTCGTAACATAGCGATCATCGATCATGGGAACATCGTTCAAAACACTTCCATTAAGGCGCTACTTCAACAGCTCAATACGGAATCATTCATTTTGGATATAACACCACTACAGCAGGAGGCTCCGAGCGTTGAAGGCTATAAGGTTATTTTACAAGATGATCACACTTTAGTGGTGGAGGTTGAAAAGGACAAAGGTTTGAATAGCTTATTTAGCCAGCTGGCAGAGCAGGGAATTGAAGTCACCAGTATGCGCAATAAATCCAATCGTCTAGAAGAGTTATTTGTATCTATGGTTGAGAAGAATCTGCAAGTGGAGAAAGTATGAGCTATCGTGAGCTTTGGATCGCATTTACGACTATTGTGATTAAAGAGATACGTCGCTTTACACGTATTTGGGGACAAACACTGTTGCCGCCCGCGATTACCATGACACTTTACTTCATCATTTTTGGCAACTTAATCGGAAGTCGAATTGGTGAAATGGGAGGCTTCAATTATATGGAGTTTATCGTTCCGGGTCTGATCATGATGTCAGTGATTACAAACTCTTATGGGAACGTTGTCTCCTCTTTCTTTAGCACAAAGTTTCAGCGCAATATAGAAGAGCTATTGGTTTCACCGATCCCGAACTGGGTTATTCTGTCTGGGTATGTTGTCGGTGGCGTATCACGTGGGCTGGCCGTTGGGTTGATTGTTACTTTGCTATCATTGTTTTTTACGCAACTGCAGATTCATAACCTATGGGTAACCGTAGCGACGGTTGCTTTGACGTCGGTTCTGTTTTCGTTAGGGGGGTTCATCAATGCGATCTTTGCTAATTCGTTCGATGATGTATCGATTATCCCAACCTTCATTTTGACGCCACTTACTTATTTAGGCGGTGTATTTTACTCAATCCAACTATTACCTGAATTTTGGCAGATGGTATCTCAGCTGAATCCCATTCTTTATATGGTGAATACATTCCGCTACGGAATACTGGGGGTCAGTGATATCAACGTAGCGTTTGCTTTTACAATGATCTTAATCTTTACCGCTTTGCTATTTGTTGTTGCGTTAAAACTGCTTAATTCTGGCAGAGGAATCAGACAGTAATGAATGAAGAACAAGCTTTACATGCCTCTCCGCTGGGCACTGATACCCGTTATGTAAATGAGTATGATCCTGCACAGCTTTTCCCAATTGAACGCTCTTTGAACTGGAAAAAACGGGGGATTGAGCGCAGCTCATTACCGTTTTATGGTGTGGATATCTGGAACGGTTACGAGGTCTCATGGCTGAACTCCAAAGGGAAGCCTATGGTGAGAGTCGCCGCGTTTTATATACCGGCAAGCTCTCACAGCATTATCGAATCGAAATCATTTAAGTTGTATTTAAACTCCTTCAATTTGAGCCGCTTTGAGTCAGAAGCGCATGTTATTGCGTTAATGGAAAAGGACCTGTCACATGCCGCAGGTGGTACTGTGAAAGTGGAGTTTTTTCATCCTGACTCGCTGAGTGAACTCTCTCGTTTTGAAGGCACGTGCTTGGATGATCTGGATATATCGATTGATCAATACGAGCCTGATACAGCACTACTCAAAACAGGCGCAGCCGAGAAAAAAGAGGAATCGCTATTTAGCCATCTACTTAAATCCAACTGTCCTGTAACGGGTCAGCCGGACTGGGCGAGCATTCACATAGATTATTCAGGAAAAGAGATAGATCAAGAAGGTTTGTTGAAATACTTGATCTCCTATCGAGAGCATGGGGATTTTCATGAGCAGTGCGTCGAAAATATTTTTATGGATATTTGGACCCATTGCCACCCTAAAAAACTGACGGTTTATGCTCGCTATGTACGACGGGGAGGTTTAGATATTAACCCTTATCGTAGCAGTGATCAGAACGAACCGAAAAACTTACGCTTAAGTCGTCAATAATAAGGAAGCCCTATGACAGCCTTAGAGCTCTTACAAAATCGAGTTTCTTGCCCAGCATTATGCGAGCCTGGTCCCACGAGTGCGCAGTTGCACGAGATGTATAAGGCTGCGATGAGAGCCCCTGACCATGCTTCGCTTAGGCCGTGGCGTTTTTTAGAAATAAAAGGAGCTGCTCTGTATCGTTTAGGCGAGCTGTTCGTTAAGGCGGCTAAACATCAGGATGCGGATCTACCTGAAGAGCAGGAGGCGAAGCTTCGTAAAATGCCTGTTCGAGCACCGATGATTTTGGTTGCTGTTGCCTGTATACAAGAGCACCCTAAGGTGCCTGAGTTTGAACAACTGATTACCGCAGGTTGTGCAGCCCATGGCGTTATTCAAGCTGCCTACGCTCAAGGCTTGGGCGCTATGTGGCGTACGGGCGATATGGCTTATGATCCAGTTGTTAAAGCGGGATTAGGGTTGAAAGCCCATGAGCAAGTTATTGGTTTTATCTACTTAGGCAGTGCGGTGCGTTTTCGCGAAGCGAAACCACTTTCTGAAAGGGATTTTGTGTCTGAATGGGAGTAGTTGCATGACCATTGAGCAGGATTCAGCATTATTTTTGGAGTGGCTTAAAACAGAGATTCCTTTGTTAAATCATATGGGCATCAAAAAACTGGATTTTGATGGTGAGTCGTTAGCGATGGCTGCTGCTCTGTCTCCGAATGTTAATGATAAAGGTACCGGTTTTGGTGGATCTTTAGCCACATTAGCAACGATATCAGGTTGGTCGTTAACCACTTTATTGCTAAGAGAGAGGAGCCTTGATTGTGATGTGATGATTCGCGACTGTCAGTTAAACTTCCAAGCACCTGTCACAGATGACTTTATCGCGAAAGTTAGTTTGCCTTCGGAATTAGAAGTGGAAGGCTTTCTGGACAGGTTAGTTGAAAAAGGCAAAGCGCGATTGGGTCTTAATATCGCTATTTTACAGTCAGAGCAGAGTAAGTTATTGATGACTGGTAATTATGTGGCGGTGACGCGTACATAGGCACCTAGCTTCTCAAGCATAGGTGCTCATCTTATCCTTAAGCGAGAAATTGCTATACTGCTATCGGCGCGATGCTTTGGTAATCAGAATAGGTTCGACAGGCACGTCTCGGTGGCGGTTTTTAGACGTAGTTCTAACCGTAGCGATGCTATCCACAACATCAAGCCCCTCAATGACTTGGCCAAAGACCGCATAACCAGGGTTTGAACCGGTGTAATTAAGGTTGAGATTATCAACAAGATTGATGAAGAACTGGCTGGTTGCGCTATCCGGGACGCGCGTACGAGCCATAGCGATCGTTCCTCGCTTATTACTAATGAGATTCGATGCCTCATTCACAATGGGAGCGCGCCCACTTTTTTGTTGCATATCAGCAGTAAACCCACCCCCCTGAACCATGAAGCCTGGGATAACTCGGTGAAATTGAGTCCCATCATAGAAGCCTTCGTCTACGTAAGCTAAAAAGTTCTCTACGGTGATGGGTGCCTTCTCGGCAAACAGCTCAACGGTAATGTTACCTTGAGATGTTTCAAGGATAACCTGAGGGTTATCGGCAAGTGCCGTATGGCTAAACATAAACAGTACCGCAGCCATAAAGGCAGATCGTAGCTTAAAAACCATCATTCTCTCCTATGAAATGGTGTTATTTAAGAGTGGAGTGTAAAAGAAAAGCGACACTTTCGATATAACTAACTGATTTTCATAAAATGTTATTGCACTTTGCAGTATTTTTTCAGATCTCAACTATAGTTAACATGTAAAAGGACTACTTCCAAGCAACTAATAGCTTGCAACATCAGAGTGATGGTGTTTTGGGTCACGGTCGATCAAACATAATATATTAATCTGAGGCCTGTTAGATGAGTAAGCTCAAACTCAAACACAAAATGCTCTTGTTAACTATTCTCCCCCTGATTATATCAACAGTGGTTGTGATGCTAGTGGTTAGGCAACAGCTGGTGGACTTAGGTAGTGCTGAAATAGCACATACGCGCTCGGCTATGATGGCCGCTAAGCAAGATACCTTAAAAAATTATATGGATATGGCCTATTCATCTGTTATGCCACTTGTATCAGCTGTGTCTGATCCGCAATCCGAGCAATTAAAAAAACAAGTGGCTAATATACTTCGCGAGCTCAGTTATGGTGAGAAGCAGGATGGGTATATTTTTGCTTATGACTTTGACGGCCTTGGTTTTGTTAACCGACCTAAGCCTGAGTTGGAAGGTAAAAACCTGATTGGGCTTAAAGATAAAAACGGAGTTTTAATTATCAAAGAGTTGATTGATGCCGCAAAACAAGGAGGTGGATTTGTAACTTATGTTTGGAACAAGCCTTCAAAAAAAGCCGATGTAGAAAAACTGAGTTATGCACTAGCACTTCCAGGTTTAAACTGGATGATAGGAACCGGCTTTTACATTGATGATATTGACGATGCGGTTGCTGCGGCTCAGGAACGTATCGATGGTCAAATATCCTCTACTATGGTGGTTATTGCCCTTATCGGTTTGGGGATATTGATCTTCTTCGTTTTAGCTTCTCTCTATATTGCGTCTAAAGTGACAAACCCGCTTCGTGAAACGGCAGATGCTCTGATCGATATTAGCCAAGGTGAAGGCGATCTGACCCGGCGTTTGGTCGTTAGCACTTCGGACGAGGTGGGCATGGTGGCTCAGGGGTTTAATGATTTTGTTATAAAGATTCAGAACCTTGTCACGGAACTAAAAAGTGGTGTTGAAGACTTATCCCGCTCTACTGGGAAAATGAGTGGAGTGGTAGATAAAACCCACGCGGATGTACAAAGCCAGCGACATGAAACGGCACAAGCGGCAGCAGCAGTACACGAAATGGCCGCCGCCGCTCAGGAAGTTGCGGGTAACGCGGTGGGTGCGGCATCAGCAGCCCAAGAGGCTGACGATGAAACCAACAGCGGCCAAAAAGTTGTAGAAGAAACTATTGGTGCTATTCAGAAACTCTCTAATGACTTGAACAGGGCTTCAGATGTTATCGGGCAATTAGGTTTGGACGCCGATAAGATTGGTACTGTAGTGAATGTTATTAAAGAGATTGCCGATCAAACAAACCTGCTTGCGTTAAATGCAGCGATAGAAGCTGCACGTGCTGGGGAATATGGGCGTGGTTTCTCCGTAGTGGCTGATGAAGTACGTACGTTAGCTAATCGAACACAACAAAGTACCCAAGAGATTCAAAATATGATTGAACGGCTTCAAGCAGGTGCTAAGGAAGCGGTAGGGGTGATGGAAACTAGTCGCAAGCAAGGTGAAGCAACGGTAGAAAGAGCTGCCAAGGCGAGTGATTCTTTGAATGTGATTACAGGGTCAGTGGGTACAATCACTCAAATGAATACACAAATTGCCAGTGCTGCAGAAGAGCAAACGGCCGTGGCAGATGAAATCAGCCAAAGCGTTCAGCAGATTGCAGATATCGCCGAGCACGCCGCTGCTAATGCCGACGAGTTGTCGCAGACAACCAACGAAATGTCCATGCTGGAAGGGCGACTAAAGCAGGTCGTGAATCAGTTCAAAGTCTAATATAGGCTCCATTAAAAAGGCCAAGTGAGTATTTGCCTCAATTGGCCTTTATGTGTCAGGCTTTAGCAAATAGTCGCTTTAGAAGGAAGCTAAACAATGATGCAGTGGGAAAAACTGCTAACTATCAAGCGCCATGGCCATGAGTTAGTTGGGTTACCCGAAGTAGGTCGTAGCCATTTCCATAAGGATCATGATCGCATTGTATTTTCTAGTGCATTTCGTCGTCTAGGCCGAAAAACGCAAGTGCACCCACTCGCATTGAATGATCATATTCATACACGTTTGACCCATTCTATCGAGGTGGGTAGTGTCGGTCGAAGTCTAGGTATTCGGGTGGGCGAATTATTAGCTGAACGATTGCCGCCTTGGGCGAACTCCCATGATATGGGGATGATAGTTCAGTCTGCTTGCTTAGCTCATGATATTGGTAACCCTCCATTCGGGCATGCAGGTGAGTATGCGATTCGAGATTGGTTTAAGCAACCTCAACATGCTCGTTTTTTGGAGCCTCTTTCTCCTTTAGAGCGCTTAGATCTTGAAACCTTTGAGGGCAATGCACAGGGTTTTCGGGTTGTAACTTGCATTGAAAACCACTTATATGATGGTGGGCTTCGTCTTACATATCCAACGTTAGGTACACTACTTAAATACCCTTGGACGGCTACGCATGCGACGGGAAAAGGTAAATTCAGCAGTTATCTCACAGAAGTAGAAACCTTAGATAAGCTGGGCTATGAGTTGGGTTTGGTGTCTTTAGGTCAACACCACTGGTGCCGTCACCCCTTAGCCTACTTGATGGAGGCTGCGGATGATATTTGCTATACCATTCTGGATCTTGAAGATGCGATAGAGCTGAACATTCTAACTTTTGACTCGATTAAACCTATTTTGCTGCAACTATGTGGGGATGAAGAGTTTGAAGATGCTATTTTTCACTCTCAAGCATCTGCACGGCGTAAAATCTCAGCGCTTCGGGGTAAGGCTATTGAGAATATGGTTAACTCGGCAGTGAGTGCCTTTATGACCAACTATGATGCGATTATGTCTGGTGACTATCAAGGTGAACTGTTGAGCGATGGTGATAAGGGTGTGAAAGAAGGGGTCGGGGCGGCTAAAGCATTGGCGAAAATGAAGGTTTTTCCTGATACGCGAAAAACTGAACTGGAAGTTGGTGCTTACAGTTGTCTAGGGACCTTATTAGAGGCATTCTGCCACGCCGTTTATGAGCAGCATCAAAAGGGTGGCAGCGAAGATTTGAGCTATCGTAGTGAAAAAATTATCAGCTTAATGAGTATTCATGCCCCAGATCCGAGTTGGTCGTTGTATCATGCTTATATGCGCGCGTTGGATTTTATCAGCGGTATGACAGATAACTATGCTGCCTACTTAGCGAGGCAAATTGGCGGCTTATCACGGTAGAGAAACGAACAATGTCATCATTACAGGATCAACTTAGTCGATTGGTTTACTCCACAGAGAATGGCGATACATGCCCCGACTGTCGCCAGGCCAAAGATCGCTGTTGTTGTAGCGAAAATGCTGATCAGGCGCGTCTCGCTTCATTAGATGGTATTGTCCGGATTCGTCGCGAAATATCAGGCCGCAAGGGTAAAGGCGTGACGACAGTGACCGGTGTGCCATTAGACGCGAATGAGTTGAAACAACTTGCAAAACAGCTCAAGCAGCATTGTGGTACGGGCGGTTCTTTAAAAGAGGGCGTTATTGAGATTCAGGGAGATCATCGAGATACACTTAAGGCGTTTCTTGAGAAGAAAGGATATAAGGTTAAGCTGGCGGGAGGCTAGTAAATGCAAAAGAAAAAATGCAAACGTTGTCAGCAAATCAGGGTAGTCGCTATCCTGTTTTGCATGATAGCAGTGTTATTGCTACTCATGATGGGTAAGGCTCAGGCGGAGATTTACCATTACACGGATAGTAAAGGTAAGAAGATTTATGTAGGTAGCTTAAGTAAAGTACCGAGGGAGTATTTGGATCAAATTAAGTTACAAAACCCGTCGGCACAGGTCAGCAATACCAGCCAATTTTCTGAATCTAACAAGAAAGCCTCCTCCTCACTAAAAGGACGGTCTGATCTGCGCCGTTTACAGCGCATGTTAAATATGATGGAAACACCGGTGGTTATTAAGAACAATCAGGTTTTGGTGCCTGTTTCAGTAACCTACCAAGGAAAAAGTACGGATGTGACGCTATTAATGGATACTGGAGCCAGTGGCACGGTGTTTCATCGAGACGCTTTAGAGCGTTTAAATGCGGACAGCGAGTTTTCGGGGTACGCGAGAGTAGCAGGTGGAGGCGTGATTAAGGTCAGTAGCCTTGAACTGGATCGTATCAAAGTAGGGCCTTTTCAGGCGAAAAACATCCGCTCATCGGTGATCGATAATAAAGCACCTGGCGGCGCCTTTGATGGTCTACTGGGAATGGATTTTTTAATGAATGTTGAATATGAGCTAGATAAGCAGCGGCAGGTGATCATTTGGACACCCAAGCGATACCAAGAGGTATCGGATGCGCTGCAGAAGCTCAGCAGCGCTCAGGAATAGTTAAATTAATAGAGTCAGAGTGTTTGCTCAGCTAATTTGAGATCCAGCGTTGCTTTCAGGAGTTTAAATAAACGGATGGAGGCATCGATCTCATCCTTACGGTTAGTCAAACTCTCTATATTCAGCCCCAATGGAATACCCAAAGGTAAACAAGCCTCAAGGATTTGCTCTAGGTTGCTTCGGCAAACTCGAATAGATTCAGCAAGCGGATTGTGTGCATCCAGAATTCGATAGCGTGTGGCCTCAGGAACAGAGATCCCCAGCCACTCCATAAATTCCAAGGTTTTCGCACTTCCGCAAGGAGTAAAGGTAAGAATCACACGACGCGGTTCAACCTCTCTTTCTTTGCACTCGCGAGCGTATCGACTCAGCATATCAATCGTGGCTTGCGCATTGTAAACGGCTTGGGAGACAAAAAAAGTACAGCCTTGATCCCCTTTTTGCATTAAACGTAGATGCTCATCCCCTTTTTTTGCATGGCGTTCTGCAATGGTGACACCACCAAGATTGTAATCGGCACGATGTTCTGCCAACGCTTTATAAGCCTCATTGAGTGATAAACGTACCTCTCCGTCAGACGATGGGCTACCGACCATGACAATATCTCGAATACCATAATGTTCCCATGCCTCTTCTAGCCAGTTATCGAAATCAGCTCTATCTTTTTGTGAGACACTTTTGTAGGTGATCACAGGGTGTTGAGATTTTTCACGAATGATGCGTGAGTATTCTCGGGGATCATAGGTTTTGATGAATGGGAAGGGGCGAGGCTTATCCGTGCGGCTGCTCTCATCCTGAATATCGTAGACAATCATACCGTCATAGTCGATGGCTGATAGACGCCCTAACAGTTTGTCGGCAATATCACTGACATTCTCCTGCGATGTATTGTCTTTAGGAGGCGTTGTACCCACGAAGTAGACGCCGCGGGATGGGTCAGAAAAACGAGATTTAAGCGTAGGGTTCATAACGAGAAGGCCGATGTCTGCAATTAGATTAAGGTTATTCTAACAGTGAATACTATTCATGTGTTTGTTGATGAGTGTGAAATTTTTTTGATTTAAGTTGAGCTTTTTTAATGAAGGTAAGATGATGTTCACAAAGAGAAGAGGAGTGCCCCTAATGACGCTGGATAAACCGACATTTGATTTTACTCAAGTGAGCCGACAGATAGATGAGGCTTCAGGTAAAGGTCATCCCCCCTTAGATAAATGGAATCCCGAATTTTGTGGCGATATTAATCTTCGAATCAAACGAGATGGCACGTGGTTATATGAAGGTACGCCGATTGGTAGAGCTTCGATGGTTAAGCTGTTTTCGACGGTTTTGTGGAAAGAGGGGGACGCGTATTTTTTAAAAACGCCAGTAGAAAAGGTCGGTATACAAGTTGATGATGTGCCTTTTCATTTCATACATATGGATGTAAGTGGCTCAGGGACGGATCAGGTATTGTTATTTACCAGCCAAACAGGAGATCGTATTGAGGCGAGCAAACAGTTTCCTCTACGAGTCGAGACGAGTACCGAGAGTGGCGAGCCTTCCCCTTATTTGGCTGTGCGTTATGGTATGGAAGGGCTGATTAACCGTACCGTTTTTTATGAGTTGGTGAGTTTAGCTCAAGAGGAAGAGGTAAACGGGATCTCTTGCTTAGTTGTTCACAGCCATGGGGAGCGCTTTGTCTTAGGGCAGAGTGAATAAATAGCTCTGTTACCGTGCCAGTTTGACTAACAAACGATCGAGCTGGTTCGCAAACTCACGTCTATCTTGTTCGCTAAAACTTTTAGGTCCTCCGGTGTCCACACCGCTGCTTCTTAGCGTATCTAAAAAGTCACGCATGGACAGCCGTTGTCGAATGTTTTCTTTTGTATAAAGCTCACCTCTTGGATTGAGAGCAACGGCTTTTTTATCGACAACTTCTGAGGCTAGTGGAATGTCAGCGGTAATCACCAAATCCCCAGGTTGGGCTTTCTGTACTATATAGTTATCAGCCACATCGAAGCCTGCTGCTACTTGTACTGAGGTGATAATTGGGCAAGGTGGTGTTGATAGAAACTGATTAGCAACCAGTGTCATGGGGGTTTGGGTACGCTCCGCGGCCCGAAATAAAATATCTTTAATGACCCGTGGACAGGCATCGGCATCAACCCAGATATGCATAATTACTCCTGAGATCTATTGGTATCCTATGGCAGTGTGATCGAGGCGACCTATTCGGATTGGGAGAAGTGTTGGTACACGTTCAATAACTCATCCTCGGTAAAGGTCACAATAATGAGTTGTTGACCTGGAGAGATCAGGTTCGGGTTCTGCCCGAGTAAACCCTGTCGGTAGTTGTAGATGTAAGTGGTTGCTACTTTATCATGTAGGAGTTTACCCAGATATGAACTTTTTCGGTTAGCTAAGACCTCATCCGCCTCTATCGGTATGTTTGCGGTTACCACTTGCTCCTTTTGGGGAAGTTTAATACCCTTGGCGAACGTTTCGGTAAGGCCGCTCTGTAGGATACCCCAAATACCCTGCTCGTCGTTCGGTTTTACAGCATGTATATAGAAAATTCGCTTACCGTCACCATCCGGTTGATCTAACAGCTCCTGCAATCTCACCAAAGAGCCTGATGTGGCTTCTCCCGACTGAATGGAGGCCCTAATATCGGCTACCTTGTTAACCTTTGTCGACTTGTCTTGTGAGTAGAGGTTATTGAGAGACACAGCAAATGTCTTCGCGCTACTCGGTTGTTCACTGCTGTCAGAGTTGACGATTTCAGTCGAGGTCGTTTCGTTGCTTAGGGCAGGGAGTTTGAGTAGTTGATCCTTTGTCACAAAGTGGCTGGCGGTCGTTGCATCAAGGGTTGAATCAGGGTTGGACGTGATCTCACTGATATGTGCTTTAGCATTTGCCAATTCATGCTCAGTCAAGGGTTTAGTTTCTACAAGTGAATGCTCTGGCTTTACTGGCTGTTGCTGGTCGGATATGTTCATAGAGGTGGGCGATAAGTAGAAGTAGCCCACAACCATGAGTATTAGAATAAGAATCACTAAAATCGCCCGAACCATAACCTTTGCCTCAATAATTTCCCTCTATGATACGACTCTAATGCAGATTGGATGTTGAATAAAGGGCGAAAATCATGAATAGTCATTTTCAAGAGACTTTCAAAACCTTTGCTTGGAATTTTCATTATGATCACTCAAGAAAGTAGCTTTTTGGATGAGATGAAACAGGAAGGTGTGAAACCTATTAAACACAGTAGCCATCGAGCCCGGTTAGCGAGGGGTGAAATCGATAGTGAAACTTTTATTGAACGTCGAAGGGCGGCTACGGACGGAGATGATAGTGGCTTGTCTCTTGCTCCTATCCCCATGCTTAACCCTCTTGACCCGGTTGGGTGGCGGCATGATGGTGTTCAGGAGGGTGTATACCGGAATCTACGCTTAGCTCGTTATGCGATTGATGCGCGACTGGATCTACTGGGGAAAACTCCGATGCAGGCGAGGGATGAATTGACCAACTTCATCGATGAATGCTTGCGTTTGAACATCCGTTGCTTCGTGATCAATATAGGGCGCGGGCGATCACCTACCTCTTCAGGTAATCAGCTAAAAACGTATTTAAACGCATGGCTACCCCAATTGCCGTCAGTCATGGCTTTTCACTCAGCTCAACCACAGCATGGTGGTACCGGGGCGTTGTACGTTATGTTGAGGAAAAGTGAACAAGCGCGCTTGGAAAATTTAGAAAAACACCAAAAACGACGTTAATCAGAAACGGTATCCCTAAGGGGGAGAGATGAGAGCTGAAATAGATGAAATACTCTTTTATTGGTTTGGTGAGCTAGAAGAGGGCTTTCCGGCTACACCCAAGGAGAGTTTGTGGTGGCAGGGGGGTGAAGCACAAGACAGAGACATTGAACGATTGTTTGGTGCACGAGTTCGCTCAGCCTTGCGGGGTGAGCTGATGGATTGGAAAGAGACGCCAAGGGGACGTTTAGCCTTAGTGTTGTTGTTGGATCAATTTACACGGAACATCTATCGCGGAACCGCTGAGGCGTTCAGTGGTGATGGTTTAGCACTTGAGCTGGTGAAAGAGAGTTTGCCGTTGCAGCATGACTGTGCGTTAGAGGCGAGTGAGCGTTGTTTTTTCTACATGCCTCTTGAGCACTCAGAGTCGCTAGAAGATCAGAATACCTGTATTTCATGCTTAGAAGGGCTATTAGCTGAAGTACCTAAACAGCATCGTCATCGTATTGATAATGCATTAGATTTTGCAGTACAGCATCGTGATATCATCGCGGCTTTTGGTCGTTTCCCTCATCGGAATGATGTGTTGGGGCGCGAGTCTACTGAAGAGGAATTGGCTTATTTGAATCAGTCTCACGCTCGTTGGGGACAATAATCTACGTTATACTTTGATTGAAACAACTGGCTGATTGAGGAAAGAGTATTGGCTACGAAGCAAAATACATCGCTGACACACATCTTATGGTTGGCTATAGGCCTGTGTGGGTTGCTTTTTGTGTCGCTGATTCTGCCTTATGTAGTCTATCTACCCAGCAACATAGGATTGGTCATCAAGGTTTTGGCTTTTTTAGGCGCTGCTACGCTGGTTGTTTGGTTGACCCAATTAACATATCAACAAAGCACTACAGTCTCAGTTGATAAAGGGACTGATATGGCGACAGGCTTACCCGATAATAGCAAGCTTCTTTCGAAGTTGGAGTTAGAATGTCGCCGCTGTGTGAGAGAGTTTGTACCTCTGACCGTTATGCTGGTAGGCACACCTTACCCATTAGCCCAAAATGATCTTTCAGCACTGGCCCAGCACTTAAAACAAAGTGTGTGTCGTCCGGGAGATGTGGTGGCTCGCTTAAATGATACAACCTTCGCGCTCTTACTTCCCTCCACGAATGAACTAGTTCAGCAGTTGGCAGATCGTTGCCTGAGCACGATCAACGAGCTGAATCTTGGTGAACCTGTGAGCATTGGCGTTTGTACTTTGCAGCCGACAGCCGAGCTGACGGTATCATTCGCAATAGAAAAAGCACAATCCCAACTGAATAAAGCGCTGCTTGAAGGCGGTGTTGTCTGCTTTGAGGCTCAGGAACATACCGACCCTTCTGTGACTTACTCCTACTGATTTGAGGTAGAGATTGAGCGTCGTTAGCCATTTGATCGATCAGTACAGACAAGATCTGCAGTTGCCTTATATTCGAGGTATGGTTTGGCTAACAGGAACCGCAGATTGGTGTTACGGGAGTGTTTTGGCGTACTTAACGCAACATCCATCGGTTAAGAGCATGGTTGTTTCAGAGCACGATTGGGATCGCTTGTCCGTATGCTCTATTCGAGGGGCGAAAGCCCTGTTAGGCCAAGAGTTTGATATTCTTGTGTACGACGGCTTCAGTGGTATTAACCCTGATGCTCTTGGACAAGTATCCGGCCTGATTAAAGGTGGAGGTGTTTGCATATTTATCTCCTCACCAGCGGATGCTGATGCGTTTTTTGATGACCCCCAAAAAGAGCACCTTAAAGTACAGCCTTTTGCCGTGTCAGCGGTGGGTAACTACTTTTTAGAACACCTAAAGAGATGCTTATTGGCATCGTCGCATATCTTGTGGATTGACCAGAATAAAGGTTGTTTATCTCTGCCCAAGCCTAGTCACGCTCGAACATCTTTACAAAGTGCATTGTTAGCTCAGCAAGCAGTGGTAGATCAGATCTCGGCTAGTTGTCTATCTCAAGTATATTCAGCAGCGGTGTTGCTCGCCCCCAGAGGGCGGGGAAAGTCGACAGCATTAGGCAAAGTAGCAGCCAAATTAAATGAAGCGGGATTGAGCGTTCAAGTGACAGCACCCACCAAATTGGCTGTTCATTCGCTCTTTGAACAGACTGGTGGTACACCGAACTTTGCGTTACCTGCTGATGTTCCCTTGCATAAAGACTGCGCTGATGTACTTATCATTGATGAAGCGGCGGGTATATCTGTCAACTTACTAGAAGCGTTTGCGCTGCATTACCGCCATGTTATCTATGCGACAACGACAGAGGGTTATGAGGGAACAGGGCGTGGCTTTGGCTTGCGTTTTATGGCTCGTCTAGCTGATTTATGCCCAGAGCTGGATCGCTATGACTTAGAGAAGCCCATTCGTTGGTCGGATGATGATCCTCTAGAGGCGCTGCTTAATCAAATATTGCTACTGAAACATCCCCCGATACCTTACGCTTTTATGGGTAAAACCCATTATCGTCAGATAAGCCCACAGGAGCTGATTGATCATCCTGAGAAATTATCGGCACTGTTTGGGTTACTTGTAGATGCGCATTATCGAACGGCGCCAGGTGACCTTCGTATTTTATTAGATAGCCCCAATACCATAATTTGGTTGGCGGAAAATAATCAACAAATTGTAGGAGCTCTACTGGTTGCCATTGAAGGGGAGTTAGACGAGGCGTTAACAGAGCAGATCTGGCAAGGCCGTCGCCGGCCCCGAGGGCATTTGATTCCGCAGTTGCTGATTGCTCAAGAAGGACACCGTAGTGCAGGGGCTTTAAGGTGCTTGAGGGTTGTCAGAATCGCTGTGGTTGATGAGTGCCGAAGGCAGGGTGTGGCGATGGCGCTTATAGATCATGCAGAGAACTGGGCAAGGGATAAAGGTATAGATCTCATGGGAGCGGCTTTTGCGGCATCAGCCCCACTTCTCTCATTCTGGCAAACCTGTGGCTATCAGGTTGTCCGCATAGGTACGCAGCTGGATCCTGTTAGTGGATCATATGCGTTATTGGTGCTTAAAGGTATTTCACGCGTAGGACAAGACGGTGTGGAGGAATGGCGGCAGAAATTTTTTCACGATTATCCTTATATTCGAAAGTGTTGGTTGCACAAAATATCGCCATCAGTTGAAACGTTACTTTTCAACCAAGCACCTACGACAGTGCCGGATCACTTGTCTGAAGATAGATTATGGCAAAACCTTTATGGCTTCGCTTTTCATCATAGGCCTTACGAAAGTACAGCGCCCACTTTTGCAAGGCTTGTTGAAGTATACCCCGAGTTGTATGCAAAGGTTTCTAGTCATGTATCGCGTTCGTTAATTGAAACACGTGTGATACAACAGCAGCCTGAAGCGACTGTTATGGTTAGCCATGGCTTTGCCAACCAGAAAGTGTTAATAGCTGAGCTACGAAAAGCGGCTCAGCAGTTTTATGTTGAGGCCGAAAAAGCAGGCTGTAAGATCAGTGATCATTGGCCATGAAGATGAGTGGCTTATGATACTTCAAAGGCTTTGAGAATATAAATATCCCCATAAACGGGTTGATCATGTTCGCTTCTTATCACGCAGGGCTCGTGATGCAATAGTTGAAAATGATGCGCTTTTGCCAGTGTGAGTACATGTGACAAGCTATGCTGGAAACGACCGCTGGGTGTTAGTTGCCAGTCGTTGTCGCAGGCTTCAGTGCTAAAAGCAAATATACCCTGTTGGGTTAGGCAGTGGCTGACCTGTTTAAAGAGGGGAGAAAGCGCTCCGATGTAGATCAATACATCTGTGGCTAAGATGAGATCAACTTTTGGACGAGTGTGTAAATAGTCGAATATATCCTCTTGAACCAAGTGGGAATAAACCCCAGTCAGCTCAGCTTGCTTGAGCATTTGTTCAGAAAGATCGACACCTATCAGGCTTTTTAGTTGAGCATGGATACCCAATGCTTGCCCAGCAAGGCCTGTTCCGCAGCCTAAGTCGAGTACATGAATAGGGGAGGAGGGTAAGAAACTCGCCAAACGGGTGGCTAAGTGTTCAGGTACACGATACCCCAGAGTATCTAATAATCGCTGATTAAACTGTTCGGCGTGCTGGTTATAGAGTGAAGCCACATACTCCCTAGGTGCACGATCTGAAGGTATGCCCGCCAGTGAATGGTAAGGATGTATAAGACGTTGGTGATCAGGCCAACGTTTTAGTAGCGCTTCATAAAGTTGGCAGGCAATGCCAAGATCGCCTTGCTCTGCTGCATAGTCGGCGATGCCAATGAGTAACTCTTGTCTGGTCGAGGGTTGTTGTGATAACCAATTAAAGGCTCTGGAAGCGTCACCGGTAAGACAACAAAGTAGCATCCACTCATTGCGCCAGTCGGGCTCGTGCAACGGGTGAGCATCCAGTAAATCGAGGGCTTCATTAAATCGCTTTTGTTTTCTGAAACATACAGCCAAGCTAATGGTGGCCTCTTCAATCTCAGGGTCGATGGAAAGTGCTTGCTGTAAATCTTCTTGCATTTCGTGCCAGTTTTGTAATTTCTCGTGTAGATTGGCTCGGTTGCAATAAAAAATGGCTTGAGTTGGTTTTATAGCAATAGCTTCATTGATTGCCTGTAGTGAGTCATCAAGGCGATTCGTATTACTTAGAGGCAACGACAGATTATTAAGGGCTTGCACCTTTTCAGTTGCAGTGCGGGCTGTTTGGACGGCGACTTGAAAGGCAGGGATAGCTTGTTCATTCTCCCCTAGTTTCAAGTAAATGACTCCGAGGAGCAGGTTAGCTTGGTAATGCTTAGGAGACTCTTTTAAAATCTTAGTGGCGATCGCTCTTGCCTGTCCAAGCTTACCTTGCGCTAGCAAAGTCATTGCTTTACTGATCCACTTTTCGGGGTGTTTCATCGTCTTTGTTATCATTTAAAAGGGCAGCGATATTTTATCCATTTGCTAAGGGAAGACAACGATAAATTCATGAATGAATTACAACCGCAACAACTTAAGAAAATAGCGACCATCAAGATGCCATTTGGCAAATATGCTGGTCGAACATTGCTGGATCTTCCCGAACCTTACATCTGCTGGTTTGAGAAGAAAGGGTATCCAAAGGGTGAGTTAGGGGCATTGCTGAAAACGCTCTATGAAATTAAATTAAACGGCTTAGAAAGTTTGTTAACACCTTTACGTGAACCCAATAGAGACGATTAAATATTATGACACCCGCCGTACTAGCCGCCAAAAAAGCAGGGGTAAGCTATCAGCTGCACGAGTATGAACATCATGCAGATAGCACTTCTTATGGGGAAGAAGCCGCTAGATTGTTAAACCAAGATCCTGGGCGTGTATTCAAAACGCTAATGGTTGCTTTAGAAGGAGACCAAAAGCGGTTGGCAGTTGGTGTAGTACCCGTGTCTGGACAGCTTAACTTAAAAGCGATAGCTGCTGCGTTAAAAGTTAAAAAGGTATTGATGGCAGATCCAGCAGCGGCAGAGCGAAGCAGCGGCTATATTGTCGGTGGAATTAGTCCTTTAGGACAGAAAAGAAACTTGCCGACAGTGATTGATGAATCTGCCTTATCGTATCCGACCCTGTATATGAGCGCAGGTCGAAGAGGATTGGAGATAGAGATGTCAGCGTCTGACCTACAACAGCTGACATCGGCTATTTTTGCACCTATTGGGCGATAAGTATTGGCGCTAAGCGCGTAGTTTAAGCTCTGCAGGTGGCGTCGTTTCCTTTACTTTCGCTTTGGGTTTATATTCTGCTGCTTCAATGTTATGACGGTTAAGTAGCTTGTAGAAGTCAGTCCTGTTTCTCTGCGCAATGCGTGCAGCATGAGTTACGTTCCCCTCTGTGACTTGCATCAGCTTTATCAGGTAGCGTTTTTCAAAGTCGGCGCGGGCTTCGCTGAAAGATGGGATGACCAATTCCTGATTTGATAAGGCGTTGGAAATCAAGCCTTCAGAGATGACAGGGCTGGTGCTAAGGGCGACAACTTTCTCTATTACATTTTGTAACTGACGGACATTGCCCGGCCATGCAGCCTGCGCCAATAAGTGTAATGCACCAGGAGAAATATTACGTACTTTGCGATTATGTTGTTCAGCCGCTTTTGCTAAGAAATGTCTAGCCAAAACAGGAATATCTTCAGGTCTTTCTCGCAGGGCAGGCAAGTCAATATTGACTACATTTAAGCGATAATAAAGGTCTTCACGGAAGTCCTCGCTGACCATTGCCTGTTCCAAGTTACGATGTGTCGCGGAAATAATGCGTACATCGATAGGTTGGCTGTCAACAGAGCCAACAGGACGTACAAGGCGTTCTTGGATGACGCGAAGAAGTTTCACTTGCAATGCCATTGGCATATCGCCAATCTCATCTAAAAATAAGGTGCCTCCTTGAGCGGATAGAAACAAACCTTGGTGGTTTGCAATAGCACCGGTAAAAGCTCCTTTAGTATGTCCAAACAACTCTGATTCGAGCAGTTGCTCGGGTAGCGCACCACAGTTAATGGCCACGAACTTACCTTTTGATCGGGAGCTGGCCTGATGGATCGCTTTAGCCATCAGTTCTTTGCCGCTACCACTTGGCCCGGTAATAAGGACGCTGACATCCGACTCAGCGACTCGATGCGCTTGGTCCAATACATGCAGCATCGCAGGGCTTTTTGTAATGATATTATCTCGCCATTGGGTATCGCGACGTTTTTCTGCAGAAACGAGTGCCGCTTTTACCGTATCCAGCAATTGCACCTTGTCGATAGGCTTAGTTAAAAAACCGAAAATCCCTTGTTGAGTCGCCGTTACCGCTTCGGAGATAGAGCCGTGGGCAGTAATAATAATCACAGGAAGCGCTGGCCAGTTTTGTTGAATATGCTTAAAGAGAACCAAGCCGCTCATTTCGTCCATACAGAGATCCGTAATGACTAAATCAACGGGTTCTGTTGGGAGAATCCTTAAAGCTTCAGGGCCGCTTGTGGCTGTCAGGACTTGATAGCCAGAGGCTTCCAAGCGCATCGATAGTAAAGACAGGACGCCATCATCATCATCGACCAGAAGAATTCGGGATTGTTGTGTCATTACTCAGTGTTCCTCACGTTGACGGGTAATTGCCTGCTCAAGTTGAGTAAGTGCGTCAATCTGTTTTTGCTGCTCACTGATGGTTGTGTTTGCAGCATTTAACTGTCGGTTGAGCGCAGCTAATTCGTCGAGCATCTGTAAGTTTGCCTGAGCTTGCCTGAACCTTAGATAAAGATAGCGGTCGCTACTACAACTTTGGTTGGGTAACAGAGGCAACTGGGCATATATGCTCAATGCTTGCTCTTTTGCACTACGATCAGTGGTAACTGAGCTTAGCAAGTTAACCAGCCGAGCTGGCTCCTCTTTTACATCTTGCAGCATCTGCTTTCTTAAAGTGTTGTCTGATGTCACAAAACGTTGCTCTTCTTCAACTAAGTGTTCTAACAGGGAGGCTGGTAGAAGGCAGTTAGGTTGTTGATGGCTTTCACGAGTTGATAGCGATTCCAGCGTTTGGCATCCGCTACTGATAAGTACTGTACAGGCGAGTAAGCTAGTGGTTATTAGACGAGTCATGTGAGTTCCAATGGAAGTGTCAGGCGAAATACAATATGCCCTTCCTTATTTGTTAATAACGTCAGTTTACCATGCATTGCTTTGGTTGCTTCATGAGCAATGCTCAAGCCGATGCCTGTGCCTTTAAGAGGCCCTTGCCGTTTTTTACCGCCTTGATAGAAAGGCTCAAAAATACGTTCTGCATCTTCTGCTGAGATAGGGGTGCCGCTATTTTCTACATCCACGATTAAGTTCCTTCCTTGGGACTGAGTTGCAACGGTAATGAAACCCGATTTATCCGTGTAATAGATCGCATTTGAGATCAGATTGTTGATAACTCTTTTCAACATATCAATATCTTGCTCTATCACAGGGTATTTATCAGGTAATTTCAGATTGATTGACTTTTCAGAGATCAGGAGTTGTAGTGGACCTATGGCTTCGCTAATGAGCTTTTTCAAGTCCACGCGCTGAGATTTTAAAACATTGGGCTGTTGTAACCGATTGTAATCTAATAATTGCTCTATCAACTTCTGTAAATTGATACTACTACTTTGTAAAAGACCAACAACATGGTGTTGGCGATCATTCAGAGGACCAGGAACCTCTTCTGCGAGTAGGTCAGCGCCCTCTCTTAAGGTTGTTAAGGGGGTTTTTAGTTCATGAGAAATATGCTGAATAAAGAGCCCTTTATGTTGTTCAAGCTCCGATAAATGGTTATCCAGCCATAGGAGTTGCTTATCCAGCTCGACGATTTCACCTGGACCTCGCAGTGTTTGATAGGTTAGCTGCTCTCTGCGGCCAATTGATTTAATGCGCCGAATAAGTTCAGCGATAGGGCGTGTAATAACAGATGAGAAAAACAGCATTAGCCCTAAAGTTGTAAGAACAAGCAGTGCTGTTTGTAACCATAGCGCTTGGCGGGTTTCACGTGCTTTCTTTTGCAAAGCTTCTAGTTCGCCAATCATTTTCTGATGGCTGGTTTCGGCCAACTCTCTGGTTAGCATAGGTAACGTATTAATCTCTTCACTTATAGGTGCTGATCGTAACTGATGAATGACAGACAATAGTTTACTTTTCTGGCTATTTTGCTCGCTAATAAACATCTGTACGGCCAGTTGGTTTTGGTAAGCTTCGACCTGTTCGAGAAGGCGGTTTGCAATCGTCTCCTGCTTTACAATGCGGTATTGGCTGGCAGACCTTACAATGTCTTCCGCCAGCCTTTCTAGAGCATTGTTTTGTTGGTTTAGCTCCAAAGCCGTTTGGGTTTGACTGTAGCTTTGCTGTAATTGTTGTTCCAGTACAATACTGGTTTTATACAGCATAAAACCGATGGGCGTAATAATCAGCGCAAAGGCGATAAAAACTAATTGCTTCAGTGAGTTGGGGCGCCACGACTTTGGGGTTGGCATCATGCGCAGGATACTCTGTTAAGTGAGCGAATAGTGAAAGATTGACTAGTTTAAGCGAGCCGGGTCTGGCTCGCTAGGGAAATGGTTTAAATAGGTTTTATCAGATCTGTTGTAATGATGAGAGGGTCAGCATAATTTTTAGCCGATTAGTACTCATCTTTTTTGTAATTGTTAACTCCTCTTTACTTAAAAATCCATCGCGGTTTGTATCGCGTTCGATAAATTTATCAGCAAGCTCTACCTCGATCATGGCTTCCATATAGCCTAAACGGCCATCCCTGTTTTTATCTAACCGACGAAGCATTGTTTCAGCCTCAGAGGCTGCGATGACGCTTTTAATAGGGGGTTGGGCAGACTCTGCAAAAGCAGGGGCTGTGAATAGCACTATCAGAAGAACTGATAGGTAGGGCAGTACTCGCATATATGCTCTCCATTCTTGGTACACTGAGAGCAGATAACAAATTTTATGCCATTAAATTTTTTTTGTGATAAATCAATAAGTTACTTGTTTTATTGAATAAGGGTCGTCTATTAGAGACAATAAACGCCTAATTATGTCTCTATTTGGATACAAGTATTGCTGTTTTATCAAAAAACACATAGTAAACAGTAATATACGGCGTCTCTGTTTGGGTACGCTTGCTCAGTGAGGTACTGGAATTGCCGACAGTAGATGGCTAACAACTCCAGAATAGACGCTAGGGTCTGGACGGGTTGTGCTAAGCACGCGCAAGCCCCAAATGCCTGTCATCAGCATCTTTGCAAGGCTTTCTGTATCTGTATCTGATTGTAGCTCGCCGTTAAGTCGGCCTTTCTCTAGCGTCAAATAGAGGTGGTGCTCAATTTGGCCTAGATACTGAGTTACCCTCTCACGTACTTCATCATCTTCGGTTGCTAACTCTAATAAAGTGTTGATCATCAAACACCCTTTACCGATGGTGTCACAGGACACCTCTTCAGTCATGCGAGAGAAGAATAGATGAATGGCTTCAACAGCAGAGTCTCGTTGCTCCATGCAGCGTTGGATTCGTGTTAAGCTATTGTTCGCATAAGCGTCGATAACTTCTAGAAATAAGCCGCGCTTACTATTAAAAGCACCATAGATGGAGCCTGGTTTTAAGTTGGTAGCGTTGACCAAGTCATTTACAGATGTTGCTGTATAACCTGTTCTCCAGAACACCTTCATGGCTTTATCAAGGACTTCTTTCCTGTCAAACTCTGCAGGTCTGGCCATTGTTGCTGCTCCGTCGGTGTGTCTAGTCTATAGACGTGTGTGCGTTTGTCATTTTTAAAGTTTAGTTATGATACATATAAAGGATTTAGTCAACTATGCTTCCCCATAATGCATTGTCTTTGCTCATATTTTTTTCTATTTGTTTATTTTTGACTGGATGTGCTGGCATTAAAAATATAGAGGATTCTTCCCGGCATCTTATACGTGGTGCAGTTAATTTTTCTCAAGGGGAATTCACGATCACGCCTTGCTATAGTCAAGAACGTCGTAAATTGAGGGATAAGCGTGGGTTGGTAAAAAAGCGTTATCGTGAGCAAACCCCAGAGGTGAATTTACCAGTTTATATGGAGCTGCGTGCTTCGCCACTTACCGACTTAAGCTGGGATGTTAGTGATGTACAGGTTGCTGGTGGGGGGAGCAGTGCTTGCGAATTTGATCTTATTGGTATCCAATTCAGAGCCGCAGGAAGCGACCCTTTATGGATTGTCGATGTGTTGACTGATAGTGTTCGGGTGCAGTCATATGACAACTTACGTACTCTGACATTTCCATTAAGTCTCTCTTCGGGGAGTGGAGGTATTTGGGAAGGGACTCTTAAAAGTGTCAAGAACCGTACCCACCGGTTTCGTTTGGAAATTCTAGATCAGTCTTGTCGTGATAAGCATAATGCGTGGTATCGTTGGACAGCATCGCTCGACTTAGATGGTGATCTTTTCTATGGCTGTGCACGGGAGGGGGATTTAACTTCTCGCTCTGTGAAGGGGCGCTACAGCAATGACCTAACTCAAGATAATGTGTTTGTCGTATTAGATCTATTAGATGATCAAAAGGCTAGAATGCTGTTGGACTACCGTAATGGACAACCGTTGATTGTTATGAACGGTGTTTGGAAATGGAAAAGCAGTGATACGCTTTTGCTGGAATTTAGTGAGCAGGATGGAAGGCAGCAACAATCCTTCCTGCTGTTACGCAGAACCGTTAACGGGTTTGTTCAGCAAGGTTTCTCATCGGAGTTTGGACGGGCCGGGCTGTCTTTAAGTCGGTCTGAGTAGCTACCGTTTTAGTAAACAAGCTCTAGCCTCGTTCAATTGAGCGGCTAGATAGCTGTTACCACCGTGATCGGGATGAAACTTCTGCATCAGTTTGCGATGAGCGAGAATGATCTCCTCATCTGAACAACCCTCTTCAAGTCCAAGAATTTTGAGCGCTTCAGTACGTTGCATGTGTTGATTGTTAGGCGATGGGGGTTGTTTTGCTTTAGCTCGAGATTTGAATAGTTTTCCTAAAAAGGGTATGGCTTTTAACAAAAAACCGTATTTTTTATAGAGTAAAAAAACACCGGCAAAGAGTGCGCCAATCCAATGTATGCGGCCAGTGACGGTTAAAATGACTAAAGCAGCAATCAGGGAGAGAATGACTAGTTTAATTACAGCAGAACCACGTCGATGAGGCGGTAAAGCCTTCAACCAAAGCATCCCCGCCATCAATAAAGCGCCTAGTACAATGATTACGAAAGGGCTCATTTCATACTCTTTTCTCAAGTGTTCAGGAAAGAGTAGCCGCACTCGAGACGGATGTGAAGTACCTATTGCGTCTGGGGCTGCTCTCCAACGTAGCGATGGTATTTTTTCTCCTTAACAAAGTGCATATCGACCATCACGAGCCCATCTACACAGAAATTAAAGTCCGCGTCTACACCAAAATCTAGAAAGCGAACACCGCCTTCTTCACAGAGTTCACTGTACTGTTTATAAAGCGTTGGAACAGAAACACCTAGATATTCCAGCTGTTCTTTGAGCACTCTAAAGTCTTGGCGGTAGTCTTCGCCACAAAAGAGGGCTTCTAACCCTGACTGTTCTTCATGAGTTAGTTTGTAAGGAACATTGGCTTTGGCAAGTTGGTCTGCGTCATTAAAATAATGTCTGTAAAACCAGACAAGCATGTTTTTGGCGGGTTTGGGGTAGCTGTTACTTAGACTAACCGGGCCAAACATATAGCGAACATGAGGGTGCTGCCTTAAGTAAGCACCAATCCCATACCAAAGGTAATCTAAGCTTCTTTTACCCCAGTACTTAGGTTGAACAAAGCTACGGCCTAGTTCGATGCCCTGTTCAAAAAATGGCTGCATCTGAGGGCGGAACTGGAACAGAGTTTGACTATACAAGGGACTATTTTCATCATGAACGAGGTTGAAGGACTCGGCCAACCGATAAGCCCCAGCAATTTCAAGATCTTCTTCATCCCATAAAATTAGATGGCGATAATAGCGATCATACTTATCTAAATCTGTTTTCTGTCCGGTACCTTCACCTACACAACGAAATGAGACTTCCCTTAATCGACCGACTTCCTGCATGACAATTGAGTCAGGGCGATAATCAAACAGGTATATTTTTTTACCGTCTGATGTTTCCCCCAAAAGTTGCGAGTCTTTAAGTTCCTGCTTGATACTCTGGCGGTCTTGCGGGTGGCTGATCGTTTTCTCCGTCACGAATAACGGACTTTTGCGTTTAGCGATGCGGTACAAATGTTTGCGTAGTAGCTTAGTTTTCTCATTCAATGTTAGTGGGACGGCATCAATATGGCTGAAAGGGATCGGCTCGCCAATACGAACAGGGATCGTAACGGAGCGCTTATTGAACATCTCCTGGACTAACAGCAGGCCAGACATTGATTTGTTCAGATAGGACATGCCGTAAAACAGCGATGAGTTTTTACCGCCTAGATAAACAGGGAGTATGGGGGCATTCGCTTTCTTGGCAAAGCGCAGAAATCCGCTATTCCACTTACCATCTTTAATACCTGTCATACCGGCACGAGATACTTCACCTGCAGGAAATACAATGACCGCTTCTTCGTTGTGTAACGACTCTACAATACGGCCAATATCACGTTTACGGGTGCTACGGCCTAAATTATCCACAGGAAGAAACAGAGAGCTCAACTGATCCACATGATTGAGTACATCGTTCGCTACGATACGCACATCCCTGCGTACCTCACCAACCAGCTTGAGTAACGCCAGCCCATCCAATGCGCCTAGAGGATGGTTGGCTACGATAACCACACGACCTGATGCAGGAATATTCATACGATCAGTGTGGCTCAGGCTGTAACTGAAGTTAAAGTAATCCAAAACACGATCAATAAACTCAAAACCCTTAACTTCCCTATTTTCTGCAAGGAAATGATTGATCTCATCTTCATGCACTAAACGTCTTAAACAAAAAATAGCTGAGCGACGAAGGGGGGCGGGCTTAGAAGAAAAAGACGGGAATTTATTCGTCAAAACTTGTTCAACATTGATCACGCGGATTACCTGTATCTGTACATATTGGATAACAGAATATGGCAGCTACATGACACTTACTTGAAAGGAGTGTGACAGATAGATGACAAATATGTCATTGGCTAAATCACTTTCTTATATGGATAGAGTGACTTTTTGGTAAGTTAATCTTCCATTAAGGGAGTGACTAATAATCCCCTTTATGGGATACTTTCGGCCGCTTTTGCTACTTATATTATGAGTTTGCTTAAGTGATAAGGATGCAATTAGGGCATTGCTATCTAATTGATGTATAGATTCATTTGCTATCTAAGCATTGGATTGCAGGTGAGTTTCAACAGGGAAGTGTGGCGTCTTTGCGCAGTATTGAGCGCGACAACTACTACTAGCTTCCCCCTTGATAACAAGTAATGGATGTTAGTACCTCATGGTTAAGTTCTTCCGAAATGCTGCGTTACTTCTTTCGCTTCTGGTTACCTGCCAGGTTTCTGCTCAAACTGATAGTCAGCCATCTGTGGCTATTAAAGAACCGACCGTCGGAGAAGGGGTGTCCTCACGAGCCGGTAAGGATCTGAATTTAGGGATTCTTTGGGATGAGATGGAAGCCTCTTTTAGAGCAACCCGCAAGTTCCGTGTTTTAAGCCGTAATAAGGCTGATTTAGCTGCAGTGCTAGAAGAGCAGGATTTTGCAAAGTCAGATCTGGCTAAAGGCGATGCAGCTGCATCAGGCCAATTAGATAATGCGAATTATCTGATCCTTCCTACCGTTCAGGATTTTAAATTCTATAGTGCCTACAGCAAACTGCCTAACTTTGATGACAAATACAAACGCTCGGATGTTGGCTTGCTACAAGTTAGTGCAAAAATGATTGATACCTCCTCAGGTCAGATTGTTACCACGTTTAGCTTATCGAGCAAATTTAACCTTAATCAAGGCGTTGTGAACGGTCGTGGTGGCAAGCCTAGTAGCAAGCGTTTTACGCAGCTCTCTAATGAAGTTTCAGCGCAATTAGCAGATCAGTTTGTTAATGCAGTCTATCCGATGAAAGTGGTTAAGCGTGATCGACGCGGTGATGTGGTCATCAACCGGGGTAAAGATGGCGGTTTAAAAGTTGGCCAAGTATATGAAGTCTTCTATGCAGGTGAAGAGATGATTGACCCAGATACGGGTAATTCGCTCGGTTCATCAGAAGAGTATGTGGGTAAGGTAAAAATAAGCCGAATCAACCCCAAGTTTACGATTGCTAAAGTCATAGAAGAAGTGGATGCCACCAATGCGCCGATTAACACGGGCGATATTTTAAGAGCACCACAAAAATAATCGCAGTTACAGGAAGTTAGCTGATATGTATAACCTATCAAAACGAGCAGGGTCGCAGATTCTGCTGAGTCTATTTTTATTGCTTTCGTGGGGTGCTAATAGTACGGCCGCTCCTGCGGCATTATCTGAAAAGAGCAATGCTGTTTCTATCGCGGTGATGGGTGAAAACGACTTTGTACCGGATGCCGTTACCAACGCCGCCCAAGGCGGTGTCCCTGAAGCACTGGCAAGCCGTGTAATACAACAACTTGACCGCAGTAAGCGCTTTAATATTTTGGACCGGACAGTACTAAGACGCTCAATTCTAGAACAGCGCTTCGGGCAAGAGCAGAAAGCCTCTGATCTTGATAGAGTATTGGAAAAAGCGGTCGATGAGATGCCAAATGTCAGCGGCATCACTGTTGCCGCATCCGGTTTGTTGGGAGCAGCTAACGACTCCCTTAAAGACTTTAAAGATCTAGGTACTGCCACTGGGGCTGATTACATCGTATATATGAAGCTTGAGCGTTTGGAGTCTGGTAGTCAAACCTCAAAGCGCCCATACAGTGACTCTGGAGAAACGATAACGAAACAAGAAACCAACGCAGTTTTATCCATCCGTATTATCGAAGTTGCGAACAGTCGCGTGGCTGGTGCCGCAAAGGTTAGCACACGTTTAATTGAACGCAATGCCCAATCGCCATCGGCTACCATACTTGCTGCCTATGACAGTGCCGCGGCTGATGCCTCCGACAAAATTATTGATATTATTTTTCCTGCCAAAGTCGTTGGCAATGATCCATGGGTTATTAACCGAGGCACTAATGATCGAGTCAAAGCTGGGGATCAATTTGAGTTAGTGCGTAATGGCAAAGAGATTAAAGACGAGTCTGGTATTGTTATTGGACGTATTCAGATACCGGCGGGAAAAATTAAGCTAACGAACGTTCAAGATAATCTGAGTTTGTTTGAAGTGCTCTCGGGGGAACCGCAAAAAGAGGATCTTCTTGTCAAAAAGGGTACAACTACCACTGCAACAAATAAAGTAGGTGCGACGGCGACTTTAGCTTCACCGAATAGCGTTCTCCAGAGCCGTCCTAAAGTCGCCATTGGATTAGTTAAAGCACGATCCACTGCAACGACTGGATTAGATGCGTCTGCACACATTCCAGCATTTACAGACTCCCTCATGACACGCCTAGTGCAAACGAAGCGCTTTACACTGATTGACCGCCAAGAGGTTGACCAGTTGCTCAATGAACAGCTAGCGCAAGCCTTGACTGAAAACCAAGAGCTGCCGTCGGATATGGGGCAACTGCAGGGTGCTGATTATTTGGTATATGGCAGTGTTTCCAGCTTTATGTTCAAAGAAGAGCGCCTACGTCTACCTGGCTCAAGCCAAACACTGCTCAAAAAAGTGGGTATGGTTGAAGGCAATATGCGCATCGTAAATGCGCTCAGTGGTGAAGTGATGGCCTCTCGTAGAGTGAGTGTCAAACAAACCGTAGAAAATGATATCTCAGAGGCGCGTCTCATTACCCTATTAGCCGATGCCTATGCAGAACAGGTGACCATGGAGCTGATGCATGCCGTTTACCCTATCAAAATAGCGGCACTAACTGCAGACGGCACGATTTATCTTAATCGAGGCACTGATGGTGGCTTATCTGAGCAAGAGACTTTACTCGTTTACCAGCAAGGTGAAGTCATCGTAGACCCAGATACAGGGATTTCATTAGGTAAAACAGAGCTAAAAATTGGCGAAGTAACACTTGTCGAAGTGGAAGAGTCTCGCAGTAAAGCGCGTTCTGAGCAGATTGCTAGCCTGCAAGTTGGGATGTTACTAAAACGACTACCTGAAAACACCCAGAAAAGAGGCGCTGCAAACGTTCAGCAGGCAACGGCTCGCTCGGGTGCAGAGATGCAGAAGCAAAAGGGCAAAGCGACATTGGCAATTGGGCAAATCAAAGTGAACCCTGCCGGGAAAACGCAAAACTTATCGCCGGCGAATGTAGAGCGTGTCGTCAACGATCTCTACGTAAAGCTGACTCAATCCAACCGCTTTGATGTGTTAGAACGTAGCCAAATTGATCAAGTACTGGACCAAAAAGCGTTTACTGCAATCGCACAAGGTCAAGACATTGATCCAGCTTTAGGTGAGTTGTTAGGTGCTGATTATCTTATCCATGCCACTATTGATGATTTTTATATCGAAACTGAAAGAAAGCAGATAAGTGCAGTAAACCGGACCCAAGTTAAGCAGACCGGAAAGTCTAATGCCACTGTTAGAATCATTGATGTGCATACGGGTAAAACGGTATCGGCAGATAAGATAGCTTTACAGCGTCTTTTAAGCGACACCGCTGATCAGCAGCAAGTGTTTAATGAATTAATAGAGCAGCTCAGCACAAAAATGGTAGCTGGGGTGATCAACCATATTTATCCCATCAAAATACTGGGCGCGACGCCTGACGGCAAAATCTATATCAATCGAGGCAGTGATACAGGGATAAAGGTTGGCGGGCGTTTTACTGTTGCTCGCCCTGGTGCCGATTTGGTTGATCCGGATACAGGTATCAGTTTTGGCAAAACAGAAACCGAGGTGGGTGTCATCGAGATTCAATCGGTAGAAGTTGCTCGCGCAATTGCCAATGCCGTATCGGGTACAGGATTCGCCGCCGGTGATATCTTGCGTCCAGTACCGAAAAAAGTGACCACTCAGAAACAGGTCAAAAAAGTGAATAAACCGACGTTTTAATTGATTACTTAACATAGCTCTGTGGCTAATGAATTGGCCACGGAGCACTCGAAGGAGCGAATTTGATGTCACTTTTAAAAAGCAAAGTAACACCACTTTGTTTAAGCATCTCCTTAATTGCCACCTCACCTATGGTCTTATCCAACCCGTTATCGGGGTTAATCAATAACCTCAATCAACTTCAGTCACAACCGACTCAAAAAGAGGAAGTAGAACCTGAAGCACGGCAAGCGCAGGTTACAGCCGAAGGCGGTGAAAAATATGCGACGGGTTATAGCCAGGCTTTTTATCCTGTCAAAGAGCAATTAAGGTCGGGCGCTTCGGAGCAGGCCCTCAAAACCCATAAAGAAACCTTTCTGGACAAAGATGCCAGCTTCTTATCTCAGGTAGAGCATGGCGTTGTAGCGCTGGATACTAAGAACCCTGAAGTGGCTATCGAAGCGTTTGCCAAAGCCGAGCGTATATTAGGAGAGGAGTACGCCGGGTCTAAATTCGGCAGCATGCTGGCAGGCTCTTCGAAAAATATATTATCGATGATTACCGGCGCAGGTGAATTGACTGATTATCCGGGTGAGTCATTCGAACGCATTTTAATGCTGAATTACAAATCAATTGCTTACATGCTTCAAGGTGAGCGAAAGGCATACAATGTCGCACGCCGCTCTATCGATTGGCAAAACATAGAACGAGACCGATTCAGAGCCGAAGTTCAAGCAGCGAAAGAGGAGCTTGAGAAGCAAGTTGCCGAGCAAGAAGAGAAGGGTAACGATCTTACAGGTTTTGGTTTCACCGACACCATGAATAAATATTATGGAAAGACTAAGAAACAGGCCACACAACTGCCTAGTGCTTATGTTAATCCATTTGGTTTTTATATGACCGGCATGGTGCAAGAGTTTGATAGTTATGATGATCGCTCCCTGCGTGATAATGCTCGCATCTCCTACAAAAAAGCGTTGGAGTTAAACCCTAAAAGTAAAGTGATTCAGGCGGCCGCTGCCGCGATGAAAAAGGCTCCCCGTAAAGGACGCCGACTGGTCCATGTTGTCGTAGCAGATGGGTTTGCACCTGAGAAACGCACGGTAAGGTTTGACTACAATGTGGGTGGTGTGATGCTACCGGTGAAGATTCCGGTTTATGAAGCGGAAACATCACCGATCTACCGATTTGAGATTCAAACCGTGTCGGGTAAGCGTCTGTCTCATGTTCATCCTGTTGCTGATATAAACAGCATCGCGCTCAGACACCAGTACGACAGCCTGCCTTTTCAGCAGCTGAATATGACGGTATCGGTTATCCGTAGCTATTTCGAAAACCGTGCGCTTAACAAGCTTGGCTTTATCGGAAAGATGGTCAGTGACAAGCGCCAAGAGGTTGCTAATCCGGATATGCGTTCGTGGATATCCCTACCCGAGAAATTCCTAGCGGCGCGTTTAGAGGTTCCGAAAAATTTAGATCGTATTCGTATCAAAGGGTATGACAAGCGGGGCCGTACTCTGGTGAATGAGGTAGTGAAACTCAACAAGCAAAGCCATAACTTTGTTTATGCCCGCAATATTGGCAAAACCATGAAAGTCTCTTCCAATACCAACAAACTATGGGCGCCTGTGCGCTAAGGAAAGCATATGATTAATAAAGCTAAGCTACTCATTATCAGTATTCTCTCGGTTGTTGTGCTTACTGGCTGCAATAACGTACGAACCCCAGATGAGACTCAAAGAGCGTTGGTTAACTCAGATCATCCTCGTGCCCAGTTAGTGTTAGGTAATAAAGACCTGCTGGATAACGTCATTTTTCGTGATGTAATTTTTGGACAAGTGGGTAACTTCACCCGTGCTCAATTTCAGCTTGAGAATCTGAGTGATCAGCGTATGAGCCTTGAATATCAGATCAACTGGTTAGACAACCAAGGGTTCACGGTACTCAGCAACAATGCATGGCACCGTTTTACGCTTGGGCCACGTCAAGTGAAAACGCTGCAAAGTGTCGGTAAATCAGAAGATGCATACAAAATCCAAGTCACGGTTAGATACCCTGATGACTTGTTTATAGAGTCACATAAACTTGAAAAAGCTAAAAAGTAATCTTGAAACGAAGGGACATACCTAATGAATATCAAACAACTTTTTTCCGTTAGTCTGATGGCTGTCGTATTAGCAGGGTGTAATACCATGCCGGGTAAAGGTGGGCAGGCTGGTGTCTCTGTGATGGACCCAAATAGTCGTGCTCATTTAGATACTGAACTTACTATGGCTGACTACACAGCGTTTGCAGAAAACGTGACTAATAAAATGCTGAGCTCTCAGCTGGTACAAAAATGGGGTTCTAAAAAGCCACGTCTTATCGTTTCTCGACTGCAAAATAATACAGATAACGAAAACATCCGTATGCAGGATATTCATGATCGTATTACAGAGACTATCTTGAACTCAGGCGTTGCTCGTTTGGTTGATACCTCGGCTACGCGTTTTGACTATGTCGTGCGTACCGAACTCTCATCTACACGCCAATATGGAGCGGACGGTGCAGAGCTGGCTTTCTTTAAACTAGAATTTAAAATGTTCAAAATAGATGGCGAAATGGTAGGCCAATGGTCTGATGTGCTGCCACTAGGCCGCGCACAGCAGAAGTTCCTGTAACAAGTTAAAAGCCCGGTTAAGCTTTTGCTAGGCCGGGTTGTTTTACTCTATCTTGCCAATCATCGTGTAATTAGTCAGTGTCTCACCTCTTAATGTAACCTTGTTTTCCTGAGTTAAAATAAAACCTTGGGATTCAAAAAAGTGTTTAGCTGGCTTGCTGGCCTCCACATACAATGAACCAATGTTTCGCTCTTTTGCCATTCGGCGCGCATGTGTTAAAAGCGCACTCGCTATACCTTGGCCTTGGAATAAAGGGTCAACATATAAGCAATCAATATGACCGTCCTCTTCCAGCTCAATAAAACCGGCTAGCCTGCCTTTGCTCTCAGCAACAAAGGGGCGCTTGGAGTTAAAACGGAGCTGCCAGAAATCATAATCAGGCGGGGTAGGTGCCCACGCTTCTCGTTCGGCGGCTGTGTAATCATCAGAGGAGATGGCATGAACAGCGGCATGAAAGAGCGTGGCTAGTTTAGCTGCATCGTCGGGACGATAATTACGAATGAGAATGGCGGGTTACCTCTCTAGGTTTTTCCTTGGTTGGTGGTTTATAGATTGATGTCTTTATCAAAAAAGTAATAACGGTTTTTTCCCGAGCGTTTAGCTTGATACATGGCTATATCAGCACGTCGAAGCAGAGTATCACTATTGTTGCCATCTTGTGGATAGAGGGCAACGCCAATACTGGCTGTCACTAAATGGGGTATACCATTGAGATTGACCAACGTGGCTATCGAACTAAGCAAGCGTTCTAGCACTAATTCACAAGCGCTTACTGAGTCGAATTCGGTTAAAACCGCCACAAATTCATCACCGCCAATCCTGGCTATGGAGTCTCCATCACGTAAAGCGCTGAGCATGGTATCTGCTAAATCAATCAGAAGAGAATCACCGACATCGTGCCCTAATTTATCATTTATCAACTTAAATCCATCAAGATCCAGATAAATAACCGCTAACGGTTTGTGCTTTCTTGCAGCCCTGCTAATTGCCTGCTTGAGCCGATCAGCAAATAAAATACGATTAGGTAACTGTGTTAATGGATCATGGTGCGCAATTTTTTCCAGCTGTTTTTGGTGCTCTTTTAAAGGTGTAATATCCGTAAAGATCCAAACTAGGCTATGAGTTGCACCTGATGCATCAGGTACGTTGCTTACCGTTAGATGTGAAGCGTATACGGTGCCGTCCTTATGAGTATTCCACGACTCTCCGCTCCAGTAATGGTTTCGCTTGAGCTCCGTCCAGTAATGCTCAATGACGCCAAGATTTATTTTATCGGCATTAGTCAAAGGAGGATAATTCCCCAATGCTTCCGCGCGCGAATAGCCTGTTAACTTGGTAAATGCCTCGTTAACATCGCGGATTCGCCCATCCGGGCCGGTAATGACGATACTTTCTTGCGCATGGTGAAAAACGCTCGCCGCTTCTAGCAGGTGAGTTTCAGTTTGTTTACGCTCTGAGATATCCCTAGCTGAGCAGAATAAAATAGGTACCTCATCTATCTCAACGCCTACAGAATTAATCTCAACATCAATGAGGCTGTCATCTTTGCGGCGATGTCGGGTCTCAAAGGTGCTAATACGGTTGCGTAGTAAGGGAATATTGGCGATTAGTTCGTCTTTCTCCCAGCGAGCATCCCACTGAGTTACATTCATCTTCATGACTTCATCTAAACGATAGCCTAGCATGTTAGCAAATGCATCATTAGCAATGACAATGTCCCCTTGTAGGTTAATGGCATGTATGCCATCCCCTGCGGCGCGTAAAAGCGCGCAATTATTTGCTAGTTGAGTATGTAGCTTGGCGGTTACCCTCTCTGTTTTCTTAAGGGCGAATAACAGTTGTCTATGAAGGTAAAAAATTACAACCAAACAAAGAGATAACAGTAGCAACAAGAATATGCCCCATGGTTCTACCAGTGAATCATATATAGCCATTGTTTCTCCTTGCCCATAACTATAGATGCTGCTGAGTGACTACTCTTTTAAAAAGGGGAAGCTCATGCATTCACAATCCATAATAGTTTTTAATCCCCGATAAAATACTGGTGATCGCAACGGCTGATAAAATGATCCCCATAATACGGCTGATTACGCTGGCGCCGCTTTTACCAATCAACTTATCGATCCAGCTAGCACATAGTAGGAGGATCAAAACCACAACAAGTACCAGTAACATGATCAGCGCGGTTTGTAGCTGCTCGGTAATATGAAAACGGTCTTTTTCGGTTAGCATGATCGCGGCAAGAATGGCCCCAGGGCTCGCAATAGAGGGTATAGCCAAAGGGAAAATTGCTTTTTCAGTGCTGCTGTGGGTCAGTTTCAGCTCCTCCTCTGGCTTACCGTCGCCAAAGATCATCGTTAAGGAAAACAAAAACAATATCACTCCGCCTGCCACTTCAAAGGCAGAAAGTGGTATGCCTAACGCGGTTAGAATGAGTTCACCCACGACAATAAAGAAAAGCAAAATAGCGGCTGAGATCGCAGTTGCCTGCAAGGCAATTTTACGTTTTAGCTGCCTGTCGTAGTGAGCCGTCACGGCTAAAAACACAGGCACTGTACCAATGGGATCGATTACGGCAAAAAAGAAAATAAAGGTCGAAGCAAATTCATCCATCAATCCAAGCCTCGCACAATGGGTACAGAAGAATCAGGCTTTACGGGGTCTATAGCTGAGTTTAATCAGATAGTAACAGCCTCCAAGAGCAATGATAATGACCCCTAAACCGATGATAGCCAAAGGGTCATACTTTTCTAAATCCAGTAGGATGACTTTACGTGAAACCGCTATCACGGCAACCAGCAGCACGACCTCTGCATGGATCACGTTCTCTTTGAAATACATCTCCACGGTTTCTATCAGTTCAAAACCAATCAAAATGATGAAAAAGAAACCAAAGATTCTAAAAAGCTCATCAATCTCAAGAAACAAGACATCATCGGTTGGGTCAAATAGATCTGTGTAGAGCAAAATACCTAACTCAACAATTGAGATGGCAACAATGATGGTCATGAGAATTAGGACGATAAACGACATTAGCCGCTTAACCGAATGCACTAAAGACACGGCTTTGTTTATATCTTCACTCATACTGTGACGCTCCCCATCTGCCGTAAAATCCCTAACATGAGACATTCATAGTAAAGAATCTTATCAGCCAGCTTTAGGCAACGGAAGTGCTTGTTTCTATAATGCCGCAGAGCTCTCCCAACGATACTCCATCTGTGTTGCTGTCTTCTCAGGCATCGGGTGCACCTGGCACTAAAACGAAGCCCTCGTCTATCCAGCCTGTGACACCACCGATCATCTTTTTTACGGGGCGGCCCAGCTTGGCTAAGCGAATAGCGGCTTTCTCTGTGCCATTACAGTGGGGGCCTGCACAGTACACCACAAACAATGTATCGGCAGGGTAGCGTGATAAAGCGGCTTCGTTGATACGCGGATGAGGCAAGCTTTCGGCGCCTTCTACATGGCCCTTGGTAAAACACTCAATACTACGTACATCGAGCAATACAAAGTCTTGGCGACCGTTACTGATTGCGTGGTGAACATCCCAGCAATCGGCCTCAAAACGTAATAAGCCTTCAAAATGGCGTAATGCTTCTTCACTGCTGGCGGCAGGTACGCGGGATACGGCAGATGACATAATAATGACTCCTTTTCGATATGTATGTCATGCCAGTATCGAGCAAATAGGCTGTTCATACTGCTGGCTTAAAAGACATATATCGTTAACTTTAAGCCAAAGTGTCAATCACTCAGGTTCTCTCTTACGATTTAATAGCACAGGCCCTGAGCCTTCAGCTGCCAATTGATCGTCTTCGTTATATAAGGGGCAGTTTTTCATCGATAAACAGCTGCAGCCGATGCACCCCGTTAATGAATCACGTAACCTCTCTAAATAGTGAATACGCTGCTGCAACTGATGATTCCATTGTTTAGACAGCTGCTCCCAGTCGTGTTGGGTGGGGGTGCGATTATCTGGCAAACTGGAAAAAGCCTCACGGATCTCCTCTAACGTCACCCCCAGCTTTTGCGCTGCTTTAATCACCGAAATACGCCTAAGTACCTCTGGGGAATAACGCCTTTGGTTGCCCGCATTGCGATAGCTAAATATCAGACCTTTGCTTTCATAAAAGTGCAGGGTGCTGACCTTTACACCTGCACGTTTTCCCCATTGGGTGATCCGCGACAAAGGCCATGGAGAATGGTACGGCAAACCAAGAACCTGGTTACACTTTGGTGATGACTTCCAGTACTTAGCGCTTAATGAATATGGTGAAGGGGCAAATCGTGATCACACAGGCCACCAAGTTGGTTTGGCACACTTTGCATTTATCACCAATAATCTTGATGCCATGATCGCCCGTCTAGAAAAAGCCGGTTTTAGCATCAGTAACTCAGGGGCAAAAAACACCCACCGGCGCAATGTATACTTTACCGACCCCGATGGGTTTGAAGTGGAATTTGTACAGTATCTTAGTGATACACCAAGTGAAAGGAATCTAACCGAGGGGTAAATCATTCTGTAGCTTAGTGACGCCTTGTGATACCGCTTAGTTGAGACTAGAATGACCGATATAAAGACCACTTAAGAGACCTATTATATGACCACTAGGATTTTGGCCGATGTTGCAGCCAGTATTACAGAGCTAAAAGCTAACCCTATGAAAGTTGCAACTAGCGCTTATGGTGAACCTGTAGCTGTATTAAACCGAAATGAGCCAGCGTTTTATTGCGTACCTGCTGAAGCGTATGAATTGATGATCGACAGACTCGAAGATCTTGAGCTGCTTGCTATTGCTAACGAGCGTGAATCTGAAGAGAGCATATCGGTAAATATTGATGACCTATAAGCTCGATTTTAAAAAGAGTGCGCTCAAAGAGTGGAAAAAGCTTGGCTCAACGCTGCAACAACAGTTTAAGAAAAAGCTAATTGAGCGCCTAGAAAATCCACATGTTCCAGCTTCAAGGCTTTCTGGCGCTGATAACCTGTATAAAATTAAGCTGCGCCAATCGGGTTATCGTCTAGTCTACAAAGTTGAAGATGATGTCATCATTGTAACCGTCTTAGCTATCGGAAAACGCGGGCGTAGCGAGACTTACCGTAAGGCTATGAAAAGGCAAGATGACTGATTGTAATAGAGCCATCTTGTCCGCTCGCGTCTATACCAACGAACGCAAAAGTTCTGGAACTGCCCAGCATTGCTGTGCAGTGGTTCTAAATGCTGACTGGTCATTCAGACCTGAAACCCGATTTCTACACCCAACTCGAAGCCCGTCGCTTTGATTATCCGTCCTACTGGCGTGCATCAATACTCTGAGCGAGTGGGCTTACACCGGTGCTGAACCTGCAACTAACTGGGACTGAAAGGTAACCCGCTATTTGAATAGGACAGAGGCCGGTTAACTGATGAATGTCTAGTGCCCCAGACCAACCTGCAAGGAGCAATCTGGCCTGGCAGTGGTTAACAACCACGTTAAGTGTGCCTCAATAGGTGTTTGCTGTAAGTCATTCACAGCCAACGATGACAGATGAAGTAGGATCACTGGTTCAGGGGCTTGGTAATGGCCGCAGACGCGGCCAATAAAAAACTAATGCCTATTGACAGGATGAAGGCTCATAGGTGTTAAATGTTCTTTTCATATCTCAGTTTGTATGGCCACAACAACCAAGCTGAGGCCATGCCACAGGAAAATAACAATACACCCCATGGCCCTCCAAACGCTGGCGCTCCAAAGTCTGTCACCAAGTCCACAAGATTAAAGGCGAAAGAGAAAAAACCATAGTTCAAAAATATAAGCAACAACGCCCCTCTAATTCCATTTCTGAGCACTAACTGTCTCAATTCAGAATTAATGTTTTTCATAGATACCTCCTCCTGAGGATATTGGTGTGCCCCGCTAAACGGCGAGCGTTAGCGAGCCCGATGGAGGCCACGTTTTTTTGTGGCCGGAATGTATTTGAGCGGTCTGTTAGGCATTGATTAATTTTACCGTTGGCGGCCTTTCTAAAACAATATCTATGATTTGGTTTAAGCAACAAAAGCCATAGTGTACAAACGGACCAGGATAATCTGCTGTAGCGAATGTACCTTGGTCAATATAGTTTAGAAAAGCTGATTCCGAATAAACTCGTGCAAGCCTACCCTCGAATTTCTCCTCAATGCCTCCAGCATAGCTTTCATTCGTAACTGCATATGCTATGTAGTCATCGAAGACTATTTCATAGCGAGTACTGCTTTCGGCTACCTCAATGGGCTTGCTCTCGTTCAATAGCTTTCGTAGAGCTTCATTCGGCTCTTCTACTGATGATATTTCCTGGGCAATATCAGTTACACTGGCCTCAGCTAAAACTATTCTGAGGCAATCCTTATAGGTTTCTTGTATATCAATCATATCAAGATACTTATGCTGATTCATTGCACTGAACATAGATACCAACGACTAGTTAATGGGCTGCCGAAACAACGCGTAGGCAGTCCGATTTTGAACGCCTTGTATGCGATTCAGTTGAAAACAATGATGCTACCCACTTTGGGTGAATAACTTGCTGCTTCTGGTCCGACAAAATCGCTTTCCTTCATTGAAACCGAGACATAGGCTCCTGTTTCAAAAACTACGCGAAGCTCTTCTTCAGTACTGTAAGCTGAAACAACCTTTTGACCTACCAATTGTTTCAACTCGACCGGCTCTACGCCTTCCGAAACCAATTTGAACGGGTTTTCTATGACCAATTCGCCAAGACTAAAATCGAGGGCGCAACCCTGAACCTTCAGTGATTCACTACTGCCACCTGCATTAACGTATGTAGCTTCGGACCTCGAAACACCTTCGAGCACCGCGCCTTCAATTTCGTTGAATGGGGTCATCGTTTCGTTTTTCGCGCATAACGCCTCAAACACCGGCGCAGCTTTGCTGCGTCCGAGTGCTTTGACTTGTTATGAGCCTATACGGCAAGCGCAAGTTGTTCATTTTTCTTAGTGTGTTTTTTAAGAGGCTTCGATATTTTGCTAATTTTCTCAATGTCATTAAGTAAGGCTATTAATGACCTACCTACAGCGTAAGCAAGATTAACGGGAACGGCATTGCCAATTTGCTTATATTGTGCTGTAAGCGGACCTGAAAACGACCAGTCATCTGGAAAGGTTTGAACTCTCGCGTACTCTCTAACTGTTAGTGGCCGAGTTTCTTCTGGGTGACATCTTTCGGTTTGTTTTTGCGCTGGAGAGCACGTTAATGTAAGGCTTGGCTCATCCCATGATAAACGCCTTGCCATTCCTGTTTTACCCCCGCCAAGAAAATAACTTTTCTGCATATATTCTCGTTGGAGCTTATCTGGCAAATCACGCCAATATCCTCCCTGTGGAACTTTGGAAAGTATTTCAGCTTTTCTTTTCGGATATTTTTGCCCTTCTGATGGTGGCACGTCTGTTGAATATAAATCCCCAGCTTTTAATGCATCTCGCATAGTCATAATTCGCTTGTAGGGGGATGGCCACTTAAATTCAACATAATCAGATATGTCTTTCCGAATTCCAATTAAGAAAAGTCGCTCTCTTTTTTGGGGAACTTGATAAAATACTGCTTTCAAAACTCGTGGTTCGACAAGCTCATAACCCAGTTCATCAATTACGCTCTTTATTGCCGCTAAGGTATTGCCATTTTCATGCTCAAGAAGCCCTCGCACATTTTCAGCGACTATTACTTTTGGATTTGTTTCTTTTACAGCGCGGGCAAATTCAAAGAATAAAGTTCCCCTTGTATCTTCAAACCCTAATTTTTTCCCCGCATACGAAAAGGCTTGGCATGGAAAACCGCCAGATAAAATATCAATTTGGTTTTCGTATTCGGTGAAATCAACATTTGATATATCGCCTTCTATAACATTCCATTTCGGACGATTTTCACGTAGTGTTTGGCAAGCATGCTTGTCAAACTCGTTTAACAATACTGATTTAAATCCTGCTTTTTCCATGCCCAAAGCAAGGCCGCCAGCACCCGCAAAAAGCTCAACTAATTTATACTTTCTCTTTGGCGTTATGTTTATTTCATCATCCCATTTGCTATTGAAAAGAACTTGCGCTTGCTCAAAATGTTCAATTTGTGTTCGGTGATAAACACGATAATTGTTATCAGGATGTCTTTGTGGGACAAGTGTTCCGTTGTTGTCCCATCGCCTAAGCGTCTCTTTGGAAATACTTAGTATGTCGGCTACTTGTGCAATTGAATAATACTCAGGAATCATCTCTATCTTCTCAAACATTGGTCATGGTTACAACTGTATATAGAGACAGTGTTATTGTCAAACCTTATTCAGGGTTATTTATTTCTTTTTCTATTTCGTCTTTTAATTCATCCCCTATTTCTTTGAAAATACCAATTAGCTCTTCGATACCAAATTGATTGTTTGAAACCTTTTTCCAAAGTTCATCACCAACCAGCAAATCTTTTCTGTCATAACTTCCTTTATGGTTGGTGTACTCTCCAGCATTTGGGTTATATGGAATTGCTATGTATGGCTGGAAATTAACATTTTGATCCTGGCTATAACGTATTGCTGCCCACATAAGCAGTTTTCTTTTAAGCGTTCTAAACTCTTTTTTGTTTGGTTTGACTGTTGTGATATCAATACAGATTTCAGTGCCGTCCTTAGTTTTGATATATACATCAACTGTTGCATCTGGGTACTCAACTGGTTCGGCCACAAAATTCTTAGATTTGTCCTTAATCGCTTTTAATTCACTTTCCCTATCCGGTGCATAACTTTTATCCTCAAGTAAAGAATGTATATAAGCTTGAGCAGCCGGACTCACGTTACCTAATAATTTATACTGCGTTTCACACTCCCAACCTTGGCTTTGGGCAAGCTTCTGTGAAATTTGCTCCCAAAGGCTCATTCCAAACTTTGTTTGATATGACTGTGCAATCTTAGCCGTTAGGCTAATTTTTTTACCGAATAGAGCTAGGAAAAATGGGCTTACATCTCCATTTTCAATATCAGCTAATTTTTCTTTTACAACGTCAGAGCCAGATTTTTTACTCAATACATGCTCAACATGTTTCTTAATTTCTTTTTTGTTTATCAAAATGAATACCTTTTATTTATAGATTGGCTCTGGTGTGCCCCACAAAAAGTAGA
>NPIE01006315.1_pt1 | contig 46009 bp, 35 predicted proteins | sample 8637661 | NCBI WGS metagenome assembly NPIE01 (sample SAMN07420842, study PRJNA396082) | bioreactor metagenome | isolation source: sample BA12 brine-fed electro-methanogenic bioreactor BA | place: Japan: Kochi | collected 2016-12-09 | reverse complement strand
CTCAATTATAATCGAAAAGGATTACAATTCATTGACATATCTTGCTTATTTGTTTTTAAACTATATTAATCTATCTTTAAAATATAAAGATAAGCTATTCTTAATGTTAATAATCTTAAATTGACTATCAAAGAATAGCTTATCATTTTAGTTCAAATATATAATGTTTTATTCTACAAGTAAGTTATTGTTTGTATCTCGCCATTGAATAAATTCTTTCACATCGGATTCTACTAACTTTAAACAAGCCATAACAACAGCGACATCGTCTAAATATCCTAATCCAGGAATAAAGTCAGGAATTAAGTCTATTGGACTACAAAGATATAATAAAGTACTAACTATCACTATGACAGTCCCTAAAGGTAAGTTCGTGTATTCTTTAGTAAAATAATATTTCATCATTTGAATAAATATTGGAATATAAGATAACTTTTCTCCTACTTTTGGAATACCTTTTAGTTTCTTCTCAGCTTTTATAATTAGGTTATCAAACCTTTGTTTATCTTTGATTATTTTCTCAGCTTTAATATAGTTTTTTTCTAATTTCTTTAATGCTTTTTCTTCTGTAATTACTTGTTTCATCTGGATAATACCTTCCATCTATTTTATTGTATGTCTAAACTTTTTAATATTGAATTGTAATTACTATTTAATCCGATTTAATAAATCGGATAGTTGTTTTCTGCTAATAAGTTTGATTCTTAACTCCTTTGCTGATTTAGTTGCTTGAGGTGTAAATGATTTGCTATTTGTAATCACCATAGCTTCATCAGCATTATAAAATATTTTTGCTGTCTGCACTTCTTTTATCGCACCAAAACCTACAGGATTCTTATAGTTTTTAACTTGCACTACTGTTTTTATCTCATCTTTTTCAAGAATCACATCCGCGCCATAATCGCCGGTTTTTGGAGTAAGTATAGTTTTAAAGCCAAGCGATTCATATAAATCAGCAATAAACTCTTCGAATTGATACCCTGTCATTTTATCAATTTTGTCCAAAGATGTGTTTATTCTTTTTATACGTTTTGGATTACGTTTTTTTAGCCAAAAATAAAGCAACAAAGAACTAGATATAACAATGAAAAACAAAACCAGTATCGCCCAAAGTTTTCCTTGTTTCAAAGCGTTCCAAAACCCAGCAATTACAACTAAAGCAATAACAAAAAGCAAAAAATAGTCTTGCTCACTAATTTTCTTTCTCCTCGCCATTATATCACCTCATATATTATTTATCTATTCCCATTAAAAGATGTTTTTTAAATAGAAAATGATTTACTGACACCAACTTGCTTAATCAAGTAAATACTACTATAATCAAACTGTAGTTTTTCGTACTTAACTTCATTTCTTTGTAAATTAAAAAAATAAAATCATGCTTTATTCAGTTTCGTAGCTAATCGATACTTACTTGGAGATATTTTAAAATGCTTTTTAAAAGCACGACAATAAGAACTAGATTCACTATAACCATAAAGATAAGCTACTTCTGTTATAGTCAACTTAGGATTAGTAACTAAGAGAATGGCTGATCTTTCTAGTTTAACTCTAGATATAAACTGATTGATAGTTTCTTTTGAATACTTAGAATATATTCTATGAAAATGATACTCAGAGATATGAATGCTATTAGCTATATCAGCTAAAAGGATTTTCTTTCTGAGATTATTTTCAATATAATCCTCTGCTTCATTTATTAATCTTGTGTATGATTTCATTTTATTTTATCCAAATAGAGTAATAAGTTAATAGTATTCATCTTGTTTTCTAAAAAAGCTTAAGTGATGCTTTAGATACTTTATATTACTTTGGTTTACATTAATTTTGTAATTCTCATTTATATTTAGGAAAACTAAATTTATTTTAGATAACTTCTTAGATATTACAATCTTTCCATCTTCATCAAAAGATATTAGATGCATATCAAAAACTTTATCGTGGTTAGGGCAAAGTAATAACCCATTATTTTCATCTAAATGTTCTCCATCGTCACAGTCTTTCCAAGGTTTAATATGACTCGCTATTAAAAAGTCATTACCTTCAACTCCACATAAAGCGCATTTACCATGAAACTTATGAATTAGTGACGATCTGTAAGCACTCTGTCCTATTCTTGTTTTAATAACAGAATCTTTATAAACATCAGGTACTTTATCAATCTCTTTATCAATTTCAGTTTTCAAGGTATATTTATCATAAAGTCTTGGACCTTGATAGTTATTTACATAGTTTAATACTTTCTGGTTGAACTCTTCTTTTCCATAACCAATATTGGCCTGTCCAAGAATATTCTTTTCTAATACAAATACCCGTCCGTCCTTTGTCAATAATATTCCGTCTTCAATTTTACAAACAATATAATAACTTGCTATATCCGTTTCTCCATTAGCAAAAGCGAACCTTCTCTCATTTCCATCAAGGATTTGTTGTTCTCTATAAACTCTAGCATTTTTATACCAACCAATAATAGTTCTTCCTTTTCCTGGTATTGTTGTTGACCATATAACATTTATACCATCAACAAACTGTTCTTTCTTACTAGCACCTAGATTTTCAATTCCTATCCTTGCGAATTTATGCTTATTAATTTCGGTACTACTCTTACTAATTTTAGTGTTTCCAATAGGAGGTTGGACAAATCCATAGTAAAAGCCACCTATTTCCTTGAAGTTAAATAGTTCGAAACCAACACCATGTTCTTTAACATATTTACCACCACTCAAAATAGCATTTTCTTCTATTCCTCTGTAGTTTTCCATATTTGTAACATTACAGTATAAAACTTTGTTTGAGTTATTCATACTTACTTCTCCAATTGATTATCGAATACAATCCAATATGTAAAAATCTTCCTAAAAGATTTGCCATACCAATAATTCTTTAGTTTTTATTATAACCATGTTTTCTAGAATCAAGTGTTATTTTCCACCATGATTCTCTTTTACTTATAAAATCTTTATCTGTTCTCATATTGTAATTTTCTAGTATAGAGTATTGAAAATTATTTTTAATATGGTCAAATCCTTTTTCTTCGACTAGTTTTATCAAATCTTTATTTCCGCCATGCCCATTAGTTATATAATTCCTCCACCGCTGCAGCAACATTCCGTTATCTCCTGTAGCCATACCAACGTAGAGTTGCCCGTTAGAAAGGTCTGTGATTAGATATACTGCTTTTTGATTTTCTAAAGCAGTAATCCAATCTCTTTTATTTCTTAATATAATTGTTTCTAATTGTTTAAATGATAATCTTACATTATCATATCCAGGAAAATCTTCACCATCATAAATTGATGGTAAAATATGAATAACTTCTAATGTGTCAATAATACCTTCAGCGTATACACATTGTGATTGATGTTTTTTTCTATACTTGACTATTACCCTGCCAAAATATTGTTGATAATCTGGCATTTCTTCGCCTTCATAGTTTACTGCATTTTTTATGTTAAAATCTTTTGTTATCCTCTTAATTGTTGTTAGCAACCACGTATCATAAGTGAGTTTTAATAAGCAAATTGCAATTTGTCCTATTTTGAAATACTTAGTTTCAGTTCTCCAAAAAAGCCACTCTGAGTTTATTTTCTCCGGTTCTCTTTTGTATTCATCCATTGGATCAGTTTGTCCGTTATATTGGTTAAACTTAATTTTGGTGTTCTTTAATATCTCATCTTCTATATGTAATAAATCGTTTAAATAAATTAATTTTGACATTTTCTCTCTCCTTAAAAACTATTAATTATTAGTTGGGAATCCAATATCCATACAGTAAAATTCTTTTATGGATTATTAGTAATAAAAAATTCACAAAATGAAACAAATAGTAAACATAAAAATATGCTAAATTTATTGTCTTAATTTTAGCATATTTGCATTTTATATTAAAGTTGTTATTGAAAACTTATTAAAAAAATATATTTTTACAATTTTTATGTGTCTATATTCATTTATTTGATTTTCGTCATATTACTTACTCTAGAACTGTATGGTACCTTAATGAACTTATTTTCACTTAGGGACTTGTGATCGAAATTCAACTGGAGAAAAGCGACCCGAGCCACTATAGATTCTTTTGATATTTGTACTAACAGATATAATTGAATAACTTCATTTCAAATTTCGCTAGAATCTAAATAATATATGAAATCTAGGATATCTAATCATCACATTCAAAAAATAAAACTATTTTACATCAAATCAACTTGACCTTTTCACTATTATTTAGATGAAGATTGTCCTTACCTAAATAACCTTCAGAATCCACTATCCAATATGCTTTCTTCATATACTCATTTTCTTCACAAATCGGATTAAACTTAATCAGTTTCTCACATACAACTTTAAACTCCTCTTTACTTATTAATAGTTCACTCGAATTACCTAATTGTGGCGTAGGCAGAATTTGAAGCAACTTTAATCTATCGGGTTTAATTCCTTCGAGAAACTGAGCGAAATTACAATTTAAGTTATATTTACTTATACAAATATTAATCTTTAGTTTAATTTTCTCTTTTTTTATACAGTCACATAGGTTTTTTAGTTCTAATATGCTTTTCCTTCCAATCAATTTGTTTACCTCATCATCTAAAGAATCTATGCTTATTCCTATCATGCAAAGTTTATTTCTATTTCTTTTGATGAATTTTGTTGTAAGAAGACTACCGTTAGTAATTATAGAGCATTCAAATCCTCTTTTTACTACATAGTCAATAACATCTTGGAGATGATGAGCCATCATAGGCTCACCACCAGCAAGATTAATTCTTGTGAATTGTTTCATCTCATAGATTACATCGATAACTCTTCTGCATTCTTCAAATGACAATTCTCTACCTTTCATATTAATGAAACAGTGTTTACAATGGAAATTACAGCGATCTGTTAGATGCAGGTTTATTGTTTTCCCTTTCATAATACTTAATGAATCTGATATGCAGATCTATTACCTTTAACTCTTAACGCTTGGAATGTTTGATCATTAGCTTTCCATGTGCTATACTTGTCTGCTTTTTCTTGATTAGTAATTCTATTACAGATTATCAAGTTTTCAAGCACATCTTTTCCGCCTTTAGAAATTGGCCTAATGTGATCAATTGTCGGTTCATATCCGCTGTTTGAATTTCCTATAGCAGACTTTTTCATAAGTCTACCGGAATAATCATAAACATCTTCTTTGTTACCGAATCTTTCATTCCAAAGTTTTAAAACAACATGTTTTGACATATAGATTATTCCTCCTTTCTCTAGTTTCATTTTACTTGCTTACGGATAAAAAAAATAGGGTAAAAATTTACCCTAATCTATCTTATTTTTAAGTAACAATTGAATTGGATTAAAATCATAAGTCTTACACAACCGTTCAACATCATAGAATGTTAGGTGTTCACCTTTGAGTTTTCTTCTAAATTCTCTTTCATCAATACCGAGTTTTTCTGCAACTTGATTTTGAGTTAATTCCATTTTCTTAATAAGTTCTTTAATTCTTTGTCCTATCGCTTTAAAAGATAACAACTCATTATTAATCAAGATATCTCCAATTAAAGTTTCTCTATCAAACACACCCAAATTCTTTGCCATTTGGTGCATACCGATATTATCCATACTTACCAGAATAGTACCGCTATCACTCATCTCTATATAATAAACAAATGATTGTGGGCTAATCATATAGGGACTATGAGTAGTCATTATGACTTTATTCCTCTTAGATATTTCTTCAATTTCTTTTCGTATATGAATTTGAGCTTCTGGATGTAAGTTATTTGCTGGTTCATCCATTAAGAGAATATCTCCTGGTTGCAAACAACCTTTAACAAAGAAATAAGTGTAAAACCATCTTCTACCGGAGTTTGTCTCGCTAAATGGAATCTCGTCTCCGCTTCTTTCGATAATTGAAAACAATAAATCTTCAGATATTTTTATCCTTTTTATCATTTCTTTCTCATATGGAGGAAGGTTCTCGTTTATAAACTTTTCTAAATCAAATGATAAATTTTTTACTTCAACAGTACTTAATTTCTTGTCTTCTATTTGCTTTTTCAATTCATTTTGTTCGATAGTTGTATATTTATACTTTAGAAAGTTCTCAAGAATTGTTCTTTCATCTATTGAATGATAGAAAGAGTTCCATCCTCTTTGATTCTTAAAAAATAATTGGCTATTTTCATTTCTTAAATAATATATTCTTGGATTACAAATAGAAATGATTCGATTAAGTATTTTATCAAAATTAACTTCTTCATTATTTTCAATTGTATATTGTTCATCAATTAATGAAGACAATGTATCAAGCTTATTTTTTAACTTATTGTATAATTCAGTTATTTTAGATACTTGTTGTACGGTTTTTAAATTTATTTTGTCTATTTCTTTCTTGATAGCATCCTCATTTATTGTGATATATTTCTGTTCAAATTTAGTCAGTTTTGGTCTATTATATATTAGTTTGAAATTTCGATATCTGTTAAGATAAAATTGATTACCTAAATACTGATATGACAATACAAGTTCATCACCTTTTTTTCTTTCATTGACTATAGCATCGACCTTCTTAATCAATTCATCAAGTTCTTTTGAAAATCCACTAAAAAGTAAACCATAATTGGACGAGTTAGCAATATCCTCCTCGCAAAAATCTACATCAATAGTGAATTTTGCATAATCATAACTTTCCTCAGACAAATCACTGATTAGTTTTTTAAATGAACTCATTTCTTTTTTTAGTTCTTTTGAAATTGAATAGATTGATTCTTCTGTGCTATGTAATAAACTATTTAGATATGTTGATTTTACGCGGTCAATGTTTATACCCAGTCCGTGTTTATCAGATGAACTATATGCTTCGATGACTCTTTCTGAATCTCCAATATTTAGTGTATCTTTAAAATTCGTTATATCTTCTTCTTCCAAATCTAAATAAAATCTGAAGTCCATACCCGTTCTATCTTTAACAGCTCTTCTATCGAATAATGTGAATAATCCATCAAGAACATTAGTTTTCCCACTTCCGTTTTTGCCGATTAGAGTGATTAAGTTCGAAGATATATCAATAATTTGCGATTGCTTTAAAGATTTATAGTTACCAATTTTTATTTGCGTAATTTTCATACAATCACCTTATAAATGTGCTTTCTTTTAAATATATACTGATAAAAATATGTAAAATAAATGCTTAACTAAAGAACTAAGATTTAGTTTACTACTTATGAGTTTATTATATTATGTATTTTAACATAATTCAATAGAACTACAGAATTTATAAAAAATGTTTGTGAAGAATTCGTTTACTGTTTTAACCAACAAAATATAACAAATTTTTGTTAAAGAGTAAGTAAAAATGGAGACTACAATCAGTCTCCAAAGTAAGCTAATTAAATTCAAATCATACAAACCAAACTAATTCTTAAAGTTCTCTATCAAAACCTTAATACAGATTTCAACATCTAAATTGTCAATCCATTTCACATCATAGACTTCAAGTTTTATAATAAGTTCATCATCAGCATAAATGAAGTCTACAGTCCCAAACTCAATCCAATAAAAAGTAGCGATAAACTTCTCAGGGAAACTATGAACTATTTCATTATAACATTTTAACTTGTCTTCTAGAATAATAGTTGGTGACGTCCATAACTTCATTAAATCTTGATCATCTTGTTCTATCTTTCGAAAAGCAAACACACCATTTCTAAATATATAATCCATAGGTAAAACTAGTTGACTATCAAGATACTCAATCAACTCTTCATCATTTGTAATAGTGATGAATTCTGCTTCTTCGCGGTAGTATAAATCTGTATACATTCCATTTTTAAGCTTAACAACAAAATCTCCGTAATACTCTGGATGAGGAAAAAATTCAGATATCAATCTTCTTGGTACAATAACTTCAATACTTTTCATGAGTTTCTCCTTATGGCATTAGCCAATAATTTACAAGTTAATACTTGTATTACCCATGTACCAAGATATATTGATTATATAACAAACTTTATAATTCTACAACAGAAAAAATGTATGAAAAGATTAATAATTTTAACTGTTATAGGGATTACATAATTGCTTTTATAACTACGATAATAATCTAGAAAAAATAAAGCAATAAGTACTTATAATAGCAAAAAATCTCAATCTGCTAACAGTTATGATTCTTGCTTGTTAATCTCTTCATCCAAATCAAAAATAATTTCTGGAATAGCAATTAAATACTCTTTTTCATCTTCTTTGCAATACCAAAATAGAACAAACTTGACTTGGATTTTAAAAACACCATATCCTAAACTTGTAAGTTTATTGAATTGTTCCTGATAAGCTTTTGAAAATTTAAGAATTTTGTTATTTTTAAATGACATAACTTCACTCTCATTAAACTCAAGTTCATCTCCGGCTTTAAGCTTGTATATATGGTGTTGAACAAATTTGAAATATCCTAATTGAACATCACTATATGTAAGCTCAAACATTAACCTTTTTGGTCTTTCGTAAGACTGATCAAATTCGTAAAATTTAGTTGCATATGGCTTCAGTTCATCAAAATAGTCTTTTGTATAGTGAATGAATAGATTCTGTTTCGCTCTAGTCATACCGACATAAAGAAGTCTTTTTTCCTCTTCATTTTGATAGCTAATTCCTTCATACAATATATAAACATTATCAAATTCTCTACCTTTTGATTTATGAAGAGTCGAAACAATTAATGAATCAGAATCAATGAAATCACTAAAATATGTTTCAAGTAAAAATACTTTTAAGTCTGACAAATATTTGATTTCGTTCTCTTTTTCATAATTTGTTAATATATTTGTAACTGTATCTAAATGTGTGCTTCTCTTGAAAATTTTTAAAAGTTGAATTTTTGCATCTTGCCAAGCATTTTCACTTATAATTGTTGTTTGATCTTCATTTGTTAATAAGTTGTAGAAGTATCTTAATTCAGCCATATTAAATAACTTAAATTCTGTCGTAGATTCCACAAGTTTAGCTTTCAACCCTTCTTTAATTAGTAAACCAGCAATTGTCATAGCTTGTTGATTTGTCTTAGTCAGTACTGCAGTCTTGCCTTTAAGATTAGCTTTCTTAACATGGCTAGACAAAGGAACTTCTAGATTTTCTGACTGATGTTTGACCAAGATTACTGTTCCATCTTCTGCAAATTTAGATTCAATAAGGTTTGTCTTCATGCGATCTTGAATGGTTTGAACAAACATATTGGTAAAGGCAACAAGATTCTTTCGACTTCGATAATTCTCGACAAGTTCATAGAAAGCTGCTTTCTCTTTCAGTTTTTTTAAATATTCATTAGATGATCCTCTAAAAGCATATATATTTTGGTCATCATCTCCAACAGCAATAATCTTCAAATTATCATTTTTTTCGATTAAGGTCTCAATTAAATTGTATTCTGCTTCATCTATATCTTGTGCTTCATCTAGAACAAGTATCATCTTTGTGATTTTGGATTGATCTACTTCATTATTTTCAATCATCTTTATTGTATCTTCAATAATGGTATCGGTCTTTTCTAAATTACCCATCCTACCTAATACGTCAAAACAATAAGCGTGAAAAGTCTTAATGTCGATTTGATATGCAATATCGCCAATTAAATCAGATAATCTTGCTTTAAACTCATTCACTGCTGCCCTTGAAAAAGTAAGCATAAGTAACTGTTCGTAACGAATATCTTCCATCAACATTATGGAAGCTAGTTTATGGACAAGTAATCTAGTTTTCCCGCTTCCAGGACCTGCGGCTACAACTATTTTGTCATCATCTTGATTATTAACAATCGCAAGTTGACTAGCTGATAAAGTAGTAAAGATTTGCTTAAACTTAGCATCTGTTATATTTCTATTGATAGATTTTTTCTTTTCACCATTAAAATATTTTTTTAGAAAATCCTTATACTCCAGTTTGAAATAATCATCAACAAAAGTTAAAGCTGCTTGATAATCTTCAATCATTTTATTAGCATATTCTCCAACAATGTGGATTTGTTGTTTTTTAACATTATAAAAATTATCTAGTTTTTCATAATCCTTTTTTGTATACTGCCTTAAATTATTATCTTCAATACGCTCAATAAACATCGGGCTGTATAAAATCAAAAACCCACCCTCAATTGTTAGTAAATCTAGTTTCTTCAAATAAAATAAAGCTTCTTCAATATTCTTGTTATGATATGTACTAGAAAACATAGTATTCTCTTTATTAATTGCTTGGGTAAGTTCATGAACAGAGAAATCAACTTGAATGATCTCTTTATTCTCTGTTTTTTCTTTTTCCTTTTTATCTAGAATATATTGCAGAATAAATAAAGACACATCAAAACGATCTTGCATAGATTGCTTTAAATCTTCAAGTGGTTTTTTTGGTAAGATTTTAAAGAGATTATTACTAACTTTTTTACGTTCAATAATCTGATTTACTACGAAATAGTTCATTAGATTCTTTATTGTAACTAAGTTTACTACTAAACCTTCATTCAATGCTTCCTCATTTAATTCTTTTAAATGAATGATAGTTGGGTCAGAACTTAGTTTACCCATAATAAATCTTTCAATTTTAAAAGCATCATTCAGTAGTTTGATTAAGTGATTTTTAGATGAACTTTTCTTTATGTATATTGCTAAATCTTTAAAATCAGCTAGTAAATTCATTTCTCTAAAGTAATTTACTATCTCTACAACCTTTTCACGTTTTATCCCTAAATTATCTGATATATAATCAAGTTTTGTTTCAGACTCAGCATCTTCACCACGTTTAGAGTACTTACTAGAAACTAGACTACTTATTATTCTTTCAGCATTCTCTTTATCCTCAGCAGGAATGATGTCAGTTTCTTTGATTTGTTTATTTGCTTCTATAACACTATTCGTTAATATACTATTTGCAAACACACGTGCATTATTTTGTTTGCGCTTCAAATAACCAGAATCTTCTAAAGCTGCTACAGCAGTTTTAACTCTAGTTTCTAAGTCACGCACGTTTTCATCCCAACCAGCAGTTTTAGCTATTTCTAATGCTGATTGAGACATTGTTTTTTTAAACTTTGTCGTTGCTTTAATGGCCTTCCAAATTTGTTGAATTTCCTTTAGATTTATCTTAGTATTTTGAAGCAATGAAAAATGCTTATCTAAATCATCTTCAACGTACAAAATAAAACAATCCGCATTAAGCGCTTCTTGTCTTGCAGCTCTTCCAGATTCTTGGACATAATTTTCTAGTGAGTCCGAAATATCATAATGAATAATCATTTCGATATTATCCTTATCAATTCCCATACCAAAAGCATTTGTCGCCACCATAATATTCGCTGTGTTTTCTTTCATGAAAGAATCTTGCTGGCTGATTTTTTCATCTTTATCCATCTTACCGTGGAATTTTGCAACAGTATATCCATCATCTTCCAATCTTGCGTGCAAATCAGAAACAGTTCTAGTCCGAGAAGCATATATAATCGTTGGACAAACACGTTGTTCAAGCAAAAGTCTTAATTGTTTATATTTACTCTCTTCACTATCTAGTTTATAAACCTTGAACTTAAGATTTTTTCTTCTGCTAGAAGTAACGATTTTATCCATAGTGATGTTTAATTTATCTTTGAAATAACTTTCTATATCCTCTATTACATCTGGCTTTGCAGTAGCAGTAAAACAAGAAACGGGAATGAATTTATTGTTTTGCTTCTTTTCCTGTATCATTTTAATAAATTCACCAATATAAAGGTAATCTACTCTAAAGTTATGACCCCAAGATGAAAAACAATGAGCTTCGTCAATTACAAAACGAGCAATATCACGACTAAGCAATAATTTTTCAATAGTACGACTTCTTAATGATTCAGGTGCAATATACAATATGCTAATCAAACCTTCTTTAACATTCTCAATAACCTTTCCTCTTTCGATAGGATCAAGCATACCATTGATAGTCGCAGAATTAGTTATCTGCTTATCATCAAGATTATCCACTTGATCTTTCATAAGTGATTGTAAAGGTGAAATAACCACTGTTAATGATCTTGTGGTTTCTCCACGCAATAAAGCAGGTAGTTGATAAGTCAGTGACTTTCCTCCACCTGTAGGTAAAACCGTAATAAATGATTTATTCTTTAAGGCTGCATCTACAGCCATTTCTTGTAAATTTTCTCCATCAAATATTCTAAATTCTTTATATCCAAAATATCTTTCAAGTCCTATTTTCGCGTCTAAGCTAGTTCTACAATAGTAACAACCTTCTTCGCAAGGATTTCCTCTTAAAAGCATCATAATATCTTCAACTTTAGGGAAAGTATTTAGCAACCATTCAGGAAATAATGAGTTTGGTTCTGTTTTTATTAAAGCTAAAGTGTATGCTAATTCTCTAGGATATTCCTTAATAAATGTATCTAAATCAGCGTTAATACAAAATTTTGAATCATAGAGTTCAAGTATAAGTTTTTTAACATCAAGAAACTGAGGTTTATAATTTATATAATCAAAGAAAGCTTTAAATCCATCGATATCTTTTAACAGGTAATAATAAACTTCTTTCTCTTTGAGAGGTAGTGCATTAAAAGTATCTACTTCATCTAAAAAAAGCTTTTGAGCGCTTTTTGAATCATTTAAAGGATTATTAGAATCACTAGGCTTTAGTTTATCATTTTTCACTAATTTATGATAAGGATTTTGAGGATATAAAAGCACTGATAAATACAAAGTATCTATAGCTTTATTATTTGATATTAATCTTTTTCCTGCTAACTTATTAATATACTTAATATCGTGAGAGACTATATTATGACCACAATAAAAATCAGTCTTTTTTATAAACTTTGTAAATTTACTAAAAGAGGCTTGATGAAACTCATATCCTTTAGAGTTAATAGCACCAAAGTCTAAGACTTTCTTTGTGCTAATATCTACTTCAATATCTATAAATGTGATCATAATATCACTCCTAGGTTTACTACTGTACTAATTATAATAAAATTCTTGATAAAATTAAAGTCTAAATATAAACAAATACAATCTGTTTATAAATAAATCATAACGCTATTGTAACTACTTTTGGGATAATTTTTCAGTGTATATAATTAAGGCAAACAAAAAGAAAAACCTTCATGTATAATAAGTTTTGGACAAACGAAAAACAAAGGAGGATTTCTCATGAATGATTTACCACAACTTTATAATTTCTTGAAATTACAATTTTAGTAAAATATAAAAAACAATCAAAAGATGGGATATTAATTGTTTCGATGATTCGTGGTGGAGTTCAGTTCCTGCAAACGGATTTTCAGTTGTTTATAAGAAGTACTTTTCATTTAAATCTATACTTATAAACTAAATTATCATCTCTAGCCTCTTGTGCTACACCAGAAAAATCTGGGAATATATCGGAAGTAGCATGACCAGACAATTTAAGATACTCATAAATTACTATGCTCTCTTTAATACTTATTTCAAATTTAATTAGCAATGGTTTTTCATCGTTATAATCTTTATTTGTAGGAGTTCTATTTATATTGTTTACAACTTCATCTAGAGGAATAAATTCTGTAGTTTTATTTTCGTTGTTTTTGATTAAATCCCAATATACAAATGCTCCTTTTTGAGCAGATAAATACTTGTTTAAATAGTATGGAGGTACAACGACTTTGTAATCTTTGTTTTCTTGTGTACCATTATTAGCTTTCAAACACCATATAACAATCGTTTCATCATCAGGAAATTTAAAATCTCCTTGGTATTTATGTATAGCCCCAATAGATGCGAAATATAATGCTACATACAAATCATATGTCCAATCTAATAATCTAGTTGGTAATCCATAATGCTGACACAAAGCTGCAACTTCCATTGCATCTTCAAATTTTGGTCCTTCTGCAGAGAAGATATAATTTTGAGGTATATCTTCTAACATTTTCTTATTAGAAATTTCAATTAAACCACTACTATTAGCAATTCTATGAAATTTTTTAATAATTCCAAATTCAAGAATTTCAAACATCACTTGTGAAACCTCAGCATTTTGTATAATCATTTTATCCATTATTCCTCTTAGAAATGTTTTGTTTTTTTCTCTACATATTGAAGGCAATAAGGTATACTTATTAGATGATTCCCCTCTAAATATATATTCATTTTTATTAAATAATCCTAATAAATAAAAATATTTGCCTCTTGGTAGAAAATCATTAATAAAGTTTTTAAAACTAGTATATTTTTGATATTCGATATTCATATCATACCTCCTACAAAATTCTATGTGTTGTACTCTTAAATATTGTTAAATGTTTAGCAATTTTTTAATATATTTAGGAAGTTTATCAAGCTGTTTTATAGTGTTTTGGTTACTGTAAACGAGATGATTCTAATTAGTCACTAAGGTATTTTTATCGACGATTTTATACTTTTGACGAGTATATTGGTATTGTCAATAATTTTGTGTAAATAAGATTCTATAGTTTTTTAAGAGTCTTAATGTATTTTTTTGTTATAAAATGGTCTTGAATTTAAAACATTCTTGCTTAGATTATATTTAGTTTCTAACATTTGATATAGATCTGATGTAACTAAACTGAAGCCTTTGTGAACTCTTGATCTAAACTATAAATTGTACTCATTAAATAATCTAACTAAGTATTTTCTAAAGAACCTGTTGTTGGAAACTGGATCATAGCTTTCGTTTTTCTCTTTAGGTGTTTATTAAAATTTGTAGAGTAGATAGATGCCCTAATCTCTTTTGGATAGTTATAAAATATAAGTAAATATTGATTCATTTGCAGAATTTTAATTATCTTTGTATATATTTTACGCCATTTATTCTCAAATGATTCAAGATTTGTTTTAGCTGAATCAAGGCCATTTGATTCATAAACCTTTTTTAAATCAATCATAACTTGATTGCGATCTCTAACTCTTAATTTATTAGAAATATTTCGGGATGTTTTAGACAAAATTGTTTTTTCAAAAACATTCCCCTTTGTTATTATATTTTTCCATATGAAACTTTATCTTTCGTGGCTACTCTCCCGAATATACTTCAATCATGTTAATGTATAAAGTACAACTTTCTGAATCAGTTCACTATGTAGCTAAATTCTGATTTAATATAAATTGTGATAGTACATATCATATTTTCATCTAAAATTTTAATAAAAATTTATACTAAAACACTATCATGCAGATTGTTTATGACTTTTAACAAAACATCAATTTTTTCATAAAATAAACCTACAACGTCAAAATCCTTGAAAGGAGATTTATCTACCAAGTCTTGTTTAGTTATATCACCGTTTTGTTGAACATAACTAATAATACTTTTAACAAATTCTTGCTGTTTGGCTGATAATATGTTGGAATTTAAATATTCACTAAACTTTTGATTAATAGCTTCTTGTTCGATACCAACAATGCTACGAATAAAAACTGCAAGGTTTTCTTCTTTAGTAATGTTAAAATAATCATCTTTTGTCCCTAACTCTTCCCATAAGATGCGTTCGAGTTCCTTAAGATCTTCTGAAGTTATCTTATCCAACATCTTGATCTTGATAATCGTTTCATTGATTTTATTTGAAAGTAGATAATCAATCACTTTCTCTTCATACGTTTTAAAATCTATAATATTTACTTTTTTATTGCCTTTATCAATTAAATCATCTTTAAAGTCAGTAGAATAAATGCCAACTTCATCTGTAATATATTGAATCAAGTATCTTATTTCATTTCTCAGATATTCAAGTGTTTCTATATTAACTTTATTCCAGTAGGTTTGAGTTAAAACTTCTAATAATAAATCTTTTTTCTCTGCTACTTGAGGAATACTTAGTCTTTCAAGTAGTGCTTGTGATATACGGACTACTTGCTCTATTGCTCTTTTTGCGATAACATCCTCTGAAACGAGTGAAAGCATAATATAAAATACTTTTAAGTCAAACGCTTTGGCTGACTCTATATCTTTATCGCTATCAACGAGTAATGTTAAATTGTTTTTAACTTCTTGAATGTCAAATTTTGATAGATAAGTCCATCTACTCTCTACCGAATATTTATCTACTAGTGGCATATTATCTCTAACAAGAATTCGATCCCGATTAAAGTTTCTAATCGTTTGATATAGTTCTGTTCTTATACATTCATAATATGTCTTGTGAAACTCATTTATTTGATGTTCCTGTTTTTGAAGTTCAAACAACAAATCTAGTTTCATTTGAAAAACTTTTTGTGTCAATGAGTAGCCTTGATTAACTTTTCTACCTTCAGGATTCATATCAAAAAAACTGAAATTGTCACAAAAATCAAAGATATAAAATTGATTTTTATGCTTGAAGTGGCCAAAAATATCTTCAGATTTCCGAGTACCTCTACCAATCATTTGTACAAACTTAATTTTCGAATAGATGCGTTTAAAAAAGACTAAGTTCAATATATCCGGTACATCAATACCAGTATCAAGCATGTCTACAGAAACAGCTATTTGTGGAAATTTATCTCTTACACTAAAGGTATCAATAATGCTTTGAGCATAGGTAACATAGTTATCTACTAATTTACAATATTCTGGCCCAAGTTCTGGATATAGTTTCTCAAATCTTTTTACAATAAGTTCTGCATGGACATGGTTAAATGCGAAAATAATAGTCTTACCTATCATATCACCACTATTTACTTTTAGCCCTTCATTCATTAAGGTTTGTAAAACTAAATCAACAGTGTTATCGTTATAAATCTTCTTGAAGAAATCTGCTCCGCTTAGCTCAGTTGGCAACTCACCTTCAGGAGTAAGGAATGTTTTTTCATATTCCTCTTTTTCCTCTTTTGATAACTCACTATATTTTACACCTTGTTTTAAAAACTTAGTTGTTCTATCCAGGACTGTATAACCAACTAAATAGTTATCCCTTACCGCTTCAACCATTTCATAATGGAAAGTAGGAAGTCCTTCTTCTAAATCGAAAGTCGAATAGGTTGATCGCTCAATCTCATCTCTTGGTGTTGCAGTTAGCCCAACGAGTAAAGAATCAAAGTAGGTAAAAATTGCCTTGTATTTATTAAATATGGAACGATGGGCTTCATCGATAACAATTAAATCAAATCGTCCTATCCCAAACGTTCTATCATCGCCATCGATTAAATTAATCATCGTTTGATATGTCGAAAAAACCAAGCGTGCATTTAAGTCTGGAACTTTATCTTTATCTGATAAGACTGAAATTGTGTAGTTTGGTAACAATTTATTGAAGTTTCTCTTTGCTTGAGTAACTAGAGCGGTTCTATCTGCTAAAAAGAGTACATTTTTGACCCAACGATTTCTCGTAAATAATTCAACTAATGATATAGCAATTCTTGTCTTTCCTGTGCCTGTAGCCATTACAAGCAATGCTTTTCTTCTATTATGATTAAAAGATTCAGCAACATTTGTAATCGCCATTTTTTGATAAGGTCTATCGCTAATGGATTCATTGATTGATAAATCACTAATCGAACCTCTTTGGCGTAATTTCATCAAATATTCAAGTTCTTTTATGTTATGAAAACCAAAAATTTGTCTTGATGGATATCCAAGTTGGTCAATAATCCATATTTGATAACCATTTGTGTAATATACAATTGGAAGGTATCCATGTTCATGTTGTAAGCATTTTGCATAAAGTAGAGCTTGTTCTTTCCCTTTAATAGGAGAGACGCTAGTTTTCTTCGCTTCTACAACCGCAAGTGGTTTTCCTTCACTACCATATAAAACATAATCAACAAAACCTATACCTTGATTATTTGGCATACCTTGAACTTTAATTTCAATTCCAGCTTTTTCAGGGAGTCTGACATTATCTTTATCGAGTACTTTCCAACCTGCTTCTCTTAGATATAAATCGATGTATAACTTTCGTGTTTGAGCTTCACTTATACTGACACCAACACTAAGTGTGGTTTGGTTATTTATTTTTGGTTTTAAATGACTTAATAATTGAAAATTAATATTAACATCTTGGTCAGTCGGTTTAGACTCAGTCGCCTTTACAAGTAATGCTTCATCAAACAATTTAAATGACTTTATCAAATCTAGTTTAACCAATAATTCACCAGTAAATATGTGAAGTTGCTTCAATGATAAAAGCGCTTCTTTTTGACTGATCTCATCATTATGTATCGCAATGTTTCCGACTTTTCTTATATAATGAAGCGCATTAAGCATTGAAGCGTCATTTATAAAGTTTGTGAAATCTTCAGATGAAACGAGTTCAAACAAAGAACTTCGTTGTGGGACAGAATCATTTCTTAACTGATAAACGAGCTTAACCAAATACTCAAGTGCTTTTCTCGCTTGGCCGGCACTAATATCTGGACGTGACAAAACAAATGATTCTGCATCTTTACAGAAAACATATAGTTCTTTTAAAGAATCTATATTTTTTAAATAATCAAAATTCATATAGCCACTTCCTTATCCATATAATAATATTTGTAACAATCTAATATCTCTGAGTTTAACTAGTAAGACATCATCTTCAAATTTCAATTTGTCGACTTGTTGAACGAACTGGGAAAATTCATTTTGCAGTCTTATTGGAGGTGTAGGTATATCAATTTTTAGTAAATCAGTCTTTGTTAAACTTGGTATTGTAACTGTTTTGTTATGCTTCAAAAAATCATAAAAATTACAGAACAAGTATAGATAATCAACATTAATCCGATTGATATGAGGCTCTAAACCAAACGCAGTGTCCACATTCCAATATTTTTCTCTCATTATAATAGGATTATTTATGTTACCTTTTCTACCGATTATTACTGAGTTTTCATTGCAAATGTAATCATCTGCAAAACTCATTACTCCACCGCTGCCACAAATTGGATACTTACCAGTTTTGTTCTCAACTTTTTTTTGATTCTTCCCGTTCTTTATCAATAAAACATCGTTCCATTTATGCACTGGCCACGATCTATCATTAACTAATACATCTCCGAATATCTCAACAAATCGGGATTTGATAAGTTGATCATAATCTAATAATTGCTGTTTTCTTGATTTAACAATACCATTAACCTTCTCTAAGATTTCAGATATTTTCTTTTGAGTGTCCTTATCAACAACTGAAACCATCAAATCATCAATATGTTCATTTCGAATGTTGTTGATGTTTGCGCCTTCAGCTATTGAAGAAATCTTTCTTCTATATTCGTTACTTAGAAAATAATATCCCAAATACTTACTTAAAATATTCTTGGGTCTTACAACCTTTAAGAATGCACCAAAGGTCACTTTAGAATCAAAATTTACTTGTGCAGCTTTACCTACCAAGTTTTTACTACCGCTGGATGCACAAACAACAATGTCTCCTTTTTGTAAGTATTGCTTTTGTGAAACTCTAGCCTTATCTACATAAACAACGCTATCAAAATTGATCTCATTATCAAATATGTTATTAGCTCTGAGTAAAATCACTGATTCACCATTCAATGAGTCATGTAAATCTGTGTTTTTATATGAAACACCTCGAATTTGGTTTGAGTATTTTCCTACTTTTTCTTTATTCATAAACTCATCCCTACAAATCTAAATTTGCAAGATGAGGTCTATCCAATATACTTCTTGTGTGAGTTTTTTACATTAATTTGATTTACCATTGCATATTTCATCGTTGTATCAATCTGCTGATGTCCTAGTAATTGTTGAACTTGTTCAATCGGCATTCCTTTATCTATAGCTCTAGTTGCCATAGTTCGTCTAAACTTGTGTGGATGTATATTATTATAACCCAATATTTTACCTAAATTCCGGATTCGTATCTCTACACCGCTTATTTGAAGTCTATTATATGGTTTATTTAAAGTGACAAATAGCGCTTTCGAGGAATCATTCCGTTCTTTGATGTATTTCTTCAAATGCAGTTTTGTCTTGGCATCGAAATAAACTCTTCTTTCTTTGTCACCTTTACCATAAACGATACATTCTCGTTCATGGAAGTTAATATCTTCAATATCTAGGTTAACTAGTTCACCAACTCTGATTCCAGTTGAATATAACAAGTCAATAATTGCAAGATCTCTACTTTTAACACATGCATCTCTAATTACTTCTATCTTTTCATCAGAAATAATTTCTTTTACAGTTATACCCACTTTGATTTTTCTAATACGTCGAACAGGATTCTTAAGTATATGGTTTTCTTCTTCCAACCATGAGAAGAAACTTGATAAATTTCTTCTAACATTATTTATGGTAACTTTACTACAATCGTTTATTGATTGATAGTCTTTTAAATATTCTCTAATTATTTCAGTAGTTATTTTCCTAATTGGTATATCAATGATAACTAACATCTTCTCAATTGTTGATTGATAATAACTAATTGTTCTTTGAGAACACCCTTCTACTTGTTTTGCTGATAAAAACATAATTAAATATTCATTGTTTTCAATAATTTCTTCTTCAGTTGTTTCGTACTCAAGTCTTTTGATTAAAGATTCTTGTAATTGCTTCATCTGAGTAATATTTAAGTAATCACTCATGTCATTTAAGATTATTTCTATTTGATTTTGCATTTGATTCACTCCTTTTTAATAAAAAGTATATCAAATATTCAATCTATTAACCAAAATATTCCTGCATTAATGAATCAAATAGTATTTGTGTCTCATCAAGTGATTTCTGAACTTCAAATTTCAATTTGTCGACTTGTACGACAAAATCAGCAAACTCATCTTGTAGTACAATTGGTGGATTAATAATCTTGTATTCTTTGATTCCTTTTTGTGTAATCATTGGCTGTGCACTACCTGAGTTAAGTTCCCACATATCATGAATAGTATTTTCTAATGTAAAGTATATTTTAAGGAATTTAGGATTCACTTTCAAAGGTCTGAGAATCAATACACAAGGATTAATCGTTGCCTTTCCTATATTTTGTTCCAATAATCCAGTCTTACCAATTGTGTTTCCTCGTTGAGTAAATACTAAATCATTAACTCGAAGCATTATTTCAGGTGATTCTACATATTTCTCTTCAGATAAGTAAACTGGCGAACTTAAATCAATATCTCCATTTTGATTTATTTGAGTAGCTCCAAGTACCAAAGGACCATTTTGTCTTAAATCTTCCTTTTTATATCCCTTCCACCCTACTCTACCTCTTACATCCAAAATATCGCTGACTTTTGATTTCCTCCATCTTTTATGATTCTCTTTGCTATCTCCAAACATCTCAACAAATCGGGATTTGATCAGTTGATTATATTCAGCTAATTGTTGCTGTTTATACTTAATTATTCTTTCAACATTTTCAAGAATTGAACCAATTTGATCTTGTTTATTATATTCTGGAACTCTCAAATTTATTTTTTTAAGCCCCTCAATTGTTATTGCCTTTTGCGTTGCACCTGTTGAATTTGCATCTTTTTGATTTTTAAATGTGTTTGAACTCAGCAAATAATAAAGGCACTTAGATGTTAATATACCTTCTTTGGGTTTAATTGCAAAAAATCCTGTTGAGTAAATATAGTTTGATTCAACCTCTCCTATTAATAACCTTTTATCCGTGTATGCCATTTTTGCAAACAAAATATCTCCAGTTTTCACTTCTAAATCAGCTCTTGAAGGGCGAGTTTTAAAATCAACAATTTCGACATCATCTTCAGAAATCTTATTGCCCTTAAGAGCACCAGTACTTATATATTTTTTTGTTTTTTCAAATGCTCTGGGTCTTGAGCCGATGAAATCAACTAACTCCGTAAAATATTTATGCATGTACTCACCCCTACAAATCTAAATTTAGAAGTGATTTTAACTCTGTTTTAAGAGTCTCAATCTTATTATCAAGAGAATCAATTCTACGCATAATAACTGCTGGTGAATCATACTCAATCTTTTCATATTCAGTTTCTAAATATTTATTTATAGACAGATCATAGTCATTATCTATAATATTTTTCTTATCTACAAAGAATGATTTGTCAAACCTAGTTCTATTTGCTTCTTTATCTAGGCTATGAAATCTGTCAATAATATCACTAATATCACTTTGGTCAATTGGACTACGTTTATCGTCTAATGTATAACCATCTGTCTCCATATTATAAAACCAAACTTTATCTGTTCCGCCAGTATTTGTTTTAGTAAATATAATAATAGCTGTTGATACACCAGCATAAGGCTTAAATACGCCACTAGGCATAGAAATTACAGCAACTAATTTCTGATTGTCTACAAGTTCTTTTCTTATTGCTTTATGGGCATTACTTGAGCCAAAAAGGACACCATCAGGCACTATTGATGCTGCTCTTCCTCCAACTTTTAACATTCTTAACATAACAGCGAGAAATAATAATTCTGTCTTCTTTGTTTTGGTTACAGCTAATAAGTCTTTAGAAACCGCTTCATAATCTAAGCTCCCTTTAAATGGTGGATTAGCTAAGATTAAAGAAAACTTATTTGCAGCTGTGTTCTCCTCTGATAATGAATCTTGATACTTGATATCTGGTTGATCAACACCATGAAGCATCATATTCATCGCTCCTATACGAAGCATAGTTTGATCTGTATCGTAACCACTAAACATAGTAGTTGTAAATTTTTCCTGATTTTCAGCTTTTAATAACTCATTTGAATAATGATCATGAATATATCTTGCTGATTCGACTATAAAACCAGCACTACCCATCGCAGGATCTGCTATGACATCATTCAATGTTGGCTTCATAAGTTCTACCATCATACGAATAATGTGTCTTGGCGTTCTAAACTGTCCATTAGTGCCACTGGACGCAATTTTGGCAAGCAAATATTCATAGACATCCCCCATAATATCTTTGTTGTTAAGGTCAAGTGCATCTAAACCATCTACTACTTTTAGTAAAACTCTTGGAGTTGGAACCATAAATACAGCATCTTTCATATATCTTGAAAATGCTGTATCTTTGCCGTTATTAATTTGCTTGATGAAAGGAAATACCTTATCTTTTACAGTATTAAATAATTCTTGTGGTTCGAAATTCTTAAAATGACTCCATCTTAAACTTGTATATGGGACATTTATATTCATGTTTTCATCAATATAATAGCCCGTTTTAAACAAAAGACTCTTTGGTTCAACGCCTAAAATTTGAGCATTTCGTTCTTTTTTTATTTGGTTGTCATCTAACAACTTAATAAAAAGCAAATATGTTACTTGCTCTATCACTGATAAAGGGTTGGCTAACCCTCCAGTCCAAAACGTCTCCCATATATTATCTATCTTGTTCTTCAATTCTCCAGTAATCATTTTAATTTCTCCTTATTATTGTCTTCTTTTTTATATTGTATAAGTAATTTAATTATCTTTCTCTTAATTTTTATAGTAGATTTAACCTTATTACTTTCCCACCTTTTAACTATATAATCCGACACAAACAACAACTTAGCTAATTCAGTCTAAGAAACAATCATTACATCCCTTAACTTCTTCATTCTTACTGAATGTGTCATATTATCTCTTTTAACATCTTTTTAACACTATTGTAACATGTTTTAGAAAAATATGAATCTTCACATAGAATTTCAGTAAATTTTTATCATTATTTATACAACCAATATTATGTTTGATGTTTTTAACTAATGATGTGCTAAACAAATCACATTAAGAATTTTTACATCCTTAATGACATATAAGAAAATGCAAAATCCATCCATGTTAAAGATTTTTAGATTAATAAACAAAAAAGTAGTTAATCTTAAATAATCTAGTAATAACTACCTATTGCCTTTATATAAAAAAATTTTCCTTACAACCCATGCACCTTAACATATTCCTTCATAACATCAGGAATAATTGTCTTAACTTTAAACTCTTTTAACATAATCTCATGGGCAAAATAAACAGCATCAATCTCAATTAATTGCAACCGATGTCTTTCATCATTAGGTTCTATACCTTTCGTTAAAGAATAGTCATTAAACTCTTCTCTCCATTTATCAACTTTTTCTTTTGCTATTACTTCTTTACCTTTATACGTTCCATTAATAACATGATATTGAAATACATGTCTACACTCATGCAAACAAGTTATAAATATCTCTAATGGATTCGTCATTCCATTTAACCATTGATCATTAAAAGCTATTTCATAAGTATCCCAATCAAACCAAGCATTAATAACTTCATCTAAATCTTCTGATTCAAATAATGTTACATGTGGTTCTTCAATACCCAATAAGTCACAAGCCATTTTAACTCCCTTTTTTGCAAATATAATTGGGTTAATACCATATTCGTTTCCCATTCTTTAATTCTCCTCTTCTTTTCATATTATTGTATTTTTCTATTGTAAAAATTCTGAATAAGCTTCTAGAATCTCTATAATCGTACTAATGTTAAGACAATTATCAGTAGATAATTCATCATAATTATCTGCTGATAATGGATAACTAATAATTTCTGCTAAATCTTCTAATTGTGAAGTAATACTATACCTTACAATTACTGAAGATAACACAACTTGTTGATCTGAAGTTGAAAGATTCATCATATCATAAACATTGAAATCAGCATAATAAAAACCATGAATTCCATTTGTTACACATGCCCTAGCAAATCTTAGTATTTCTTCTTTAGTAATAACCTTAATTTCTCCATTATTACTAGGATATGTTTCTATAATAGAATCTGGTTCATTATCTCCTAAAACATAACTATCAAATATCTGTTGACTAATAGAAACATGCATTACTACTGAATCTAATATTTTATTGAAATCCTCATCACTTAATCCATCTAAATAAACATCACCTGAAAATGTTTCAAGTTGAGTAACACCCAACATTCTCATTGCCTCAATAATTGCCTCAATCTCTGATAAAGCAAGATATTCTGTTAAAGTATCCCCTTCTCCATGAGTGATGATTATTGGATTCATATCCATATCATAGCTAGGTATGAGTAATACATTATAATCTTGTAGTTTAAGAATAATTTGAGAGAAAGCATGATGAACAATTGCTGATGATAAAATATTTCCTAAATACATTTCTAAGTTAAAGTTACCATTGTACAAATCATCTATCAAGTTATCATTAAGGTCATATCCCAAAATGCTATATACTTCAGATAATCTTATAATCTCCTCTACTGCAATATACTCAACCATATCTACTTGGTCAACATATCTAACAACGTCACCATCTACAGAATAATATGGTAATTCATATTCATTACTCATATCAATCAAATACTTTGAAAAAGTTGCGTATATAATATCAGATTCTAAAGCTTCTAATCCTGAAGTAAAAATGTTTTGAAAGATAGTATAAAAATCAATACTACTAGAATCAAAATAAAATTCACCAAATACTTCCATAAAATCATCAACATGTTCTTGAATAATCCTTACTTCTTCACCTTCTACATAAAGACAATGTTCTGGTATAACTAAGAAATCACCTAGGAAATTAAGTATAAAATAGGAATAGTCTTGTTCCCATTTAGCATATAAAACCATATCTCCCATCATTCCAGGAATGATTTCAGTAATTGGATTACCACTATAATTAGAGTCTAAGTACCATCCTCTAAAGAAATAATATTCTCTTTCAGACTCTGGTAATACAAATGATGACGATACTGTATAATACATTGAATCAACTTCACTACCTTCTTCAGAATTAAAAGTTATTAAAAACTCTTCTTCAGCTGTAGTTTGTCCAGTAGTAATTGATGTTGTAGTTACTTGATACGTAAATGTTACAGTTGTGGTTGGTTCTAAAGTTGTGGTAGTCTGTTGTGTAGTTGTTGATTCCGTGGTTGTTTGCTGATTAGTTGTAGAACCTGATGTAGTTGTAACTGTACTACCTGTAGTTGTTGTTTGTTGAGTTTCTGTGGTAGTACTAGTTGTCTGGTCAGTGGTTGTAGTTACTTCTGCTGAAGTATCAGTTGTTACTTCAGTAGTAGTTGTCAAATCAGAACTACTAGAATCAGTAACATCAGATTCAGTTGTTGTTAATGAATCTGATGTGGTTGTTATAGTTGTACTAGATGATGTAGTGGTTGTTGAATTAAAGTTACCAAACATATCACAACCGCTTAAAAATATAACAAAAAACATTATAACGAAAACAATAAAAACTTTTCTTTTCATTAGCATTCTAAATGTCCTCCAAGATATTTATAGATAAAATAATATTGATCTTTTATAAATAAATATTCAAATGATTTAAAAACGTTATTACAAGAACAATTATATCACTTTACTTTAGCAAATTAAATACTAATCAAGAAATTTAATAACATTTTATTAACTATTTTATCCTCTATATAATTAGACTGTTTAAATCTATCCTGAACAACATCTTATCATGGCAATTGCAAATACAAGAGTTTATAAGCTTTTGCCTTATAAAGCATAGGACTTCGTTTAATAGAAAACGATACGAAGCTTTTTAAAGTTACTGGTTATAGTTTTGCTAAATAAAAAATATACCTATTCAACATTCTTCCAATCAAATTGTGTTCTTCTTAATATCGTATTACCATACGAAATTAACTCCAACTCTTTCTCTTTACCTGTTTTAATATCATATCCCAATACCATCAAAGTACTAGCATTACCAAAGAAATTCTCTTTATCATCAACAAACTTATAATCTGTAACTATAACTTGATTATTAGCTAACAAAACTCCTACACTACTATCTTCTAATGGTTTAAAACCTCGATCATAAAAAGGTTTTTCTCCTTTTATGTAAAACTCTTCTGATTTAATATCTAAAGCATATAATAAAGGACCTCTTTTTATACTTACACTATCATCAGAGTTAAATATAGTATTAATATCAAAAGAAAAATCTAATTTAATCTCATCACCTTTTTTAACAGACTTTACAATATACTGTTCTTCATTCTCTATTGTTACAATTTCTCCATTTAAATTAATATCAGTTTTAGCTAAATAAGGAATTCTTAATATCAACTCTTTATCTGTTTTAACTGTAGATTCTAAACATCTTATAACTACATTATCTCCAAAAGGATAATTCGTCACAACTTCAATTAAAACATATCCCTCTTCATAATCCACTTTATAACTACCATTAACATAAGTAAATACTACTAATCCTTTATCATTCTTCATAACCGCAGACATAAACATCTTAGGCCAACCTTGATGCATATTTGCTGCGCAGCAACCATAGTTTGGTTCAACGCCAAACGTATTCGCATATTTATTGATATCATAGAAGTTATGGCGTTTAACCATACAATCTAATTGATTCACTTGCTGAACATATTGATGTGCAGTAAAATCTTTGGTTATTGTTGCTAGTAAGGCATTATAAGCATAAGTATCTAACCTATCAGCTGCTTCCATACTACCAGTTACTCTTAATGTTTCTTCCATTGAATACATCATCTCAACAACCGTACATAGTTCCACTCCAGTATCTGGAGTTGGACCATTTAAATGCTCATCTGCTGAAAACAAACCTAAAGCATTACCATGATACTTATTTACTTTATCTATCGCTTCAAACATCGATAAAGTATCGTTATCAAAGTACATTAAATACTTAAAAGCCATGGCTAAATTAACACCATGGGTGGCATGAAATACTATTTGGTTTTTAGTAGCTCTATCTTTAATAATTTTATCTTTTGATAGAATTTTAGGATTCTTCTTTTTCTTTGCGATATTGTCAAAAAATACAATAAATTTTTTGACAAATCGGAAAAGGTATTTATTTAAATAGTGATGAGTTGGCAACTCATATTCAAAGTCATTAAAAATTCCTTGCCAATCCATCGTATTACCTTTCCATTTACTTTCTAACTCATCTAGATTAACCTTTATTTTAAACTCTCTTAAAAAGTCTAATACTTCTTTTCCTTCCATCCCTCTAGCATAACCCCATAAACCAAAAGGTGATTCATCGAGATGCTTGTTCATATAATCAAGATACTTTTCTAAGAAAACTAGTATATCTTTTCTATCAGTAGCATAATAAGCAGAAACCATTGCTTTTAATACAACAGCTCTGGGCCACCAATCAAGGTTTCTTTGGGGACCAAAGAAACCACTGTTCTCTTGAGATTTCATAATTGAATCAAGCCAAAAATCAGCTTTTTTAATAAGCTCTTTATCTTTTATTAAATAAGCTAAAGGAATCAAACCATCAAGATAATATGGTCCTCTTTCCCATGCTTCACCATCTCCACCTAACCAAGCGGAGTTTTCTGATAAATCAGGAAACACTTCACCAATATGCCCTGATAATCCCTTTGCTTGTTTTTGTAGTAAATCGAAATGAATACCAGATAGATTTATCTTATCTAATGATAGTTTTTGCCATTGTGATTTCATAATTTACAATCCATAATAATAATTTATTATATCCAACCAAGTATACCAGCAAAGACAACTAACAGTATGATATTAACAATAGCTAATCCACCAATAAACTTCATTTGATTCTTTGGTTTCATATCATAAGCAAAATGAGCTGCTAAAAAGAAAGGAATATAAACAGTTATAAATACTGGTATTGAACCCCACCAAGGGTAAACCCAATGAAATGCATTAGTAGTAGCTAAGAAGATTTCTATTACTGAGAATAAAGCAACATTAGCAATAGCAAAAAAGATCCTATTATTAATACCCAGTATTTTAACATTTTTATCTTCTGGTAATAATTTACTTAGTAATAACCCTGCAACAGCAAACATTAAACTAAGTTCAATACCTACACCTATTAGTAATAGGTATGAAGTACCATCTGGTACAGTCCATAATGCATGACCACTGAATTTTTGAATTAAAGCATTAATAATTTCAAAAAACCAGTGGGTCATGTATAAAGCTAACCCAGCTGCTATTTGTTTATACTTCTTTTCTTCATAAGCTTTTGCATATACATATACTACAAAAGCTAACATAGGTATTACTATCCATTGAAAATTAGATGGATCTCTTAAAAAAGAAAGTGCTTGATCTGTTAATTCTGGTTGATTTAAAGGCATGATGAATCCTTGTATACTCAAAATAGATAGTTTTATTGTTTTGAGTATACTTACCCTTTCTCTTTTGAATTGATTTTTTAAACAATAAAACTTAATATAATGTTATATGTGCTGTGAATTTTTTCCATAATTTTGTAACGCATTTATTTGTGATTATTGTAGGAGAATAAAATCACAGCTCTATTCTTAATTATCGATTAGTTGTTAGGACCCTTTAAGGACTTATCGAAAGTAAGTAATGAGTTTAATCGCATATAATCAATCAGTATTTAAATATAATGTTTGGGGTGTTCCATATGTACTAGGCAGTATTGACCTTTCAAAATATAATCATATTCTTGTAATCACCAGTCTTTCAAACAGGAAATTACTAGTAAGATTTCTAATTCACATATATGTAAATACATATTTCCACATTAAAAAAGGAAAATAACAATAGTGTTTCTATTTTTGCTTTTGTACTAGAAAAGTTGATTTAAGAAAATGAATCTATGGGGGAAAGTGATATAATTTATATTCAAGACATCTCGAGAGTCCAAACTAATTGAAACAAAAAATTAGAAAATTAAAATGTATATATGATGCTAATAGAAACCTCTTGCTTGTATCCATGAACCCATAGTTGAAAGTAAGGTTTTGTTCGATATTTTACTCAAATTTAGACAAATAAACTTTTTAAATCCGCTTTTTGTTGCAACGTATAAAGCTAAAACTATTTTAACATCATTAAAAAATCTATTTCTAAATTCATGATTAACGAAACTATTTAAATCGTTTTCACTTATTGATTCTAACTTCGATATCATCTGCATATTTGTGAATAAAACATTAACACAAGACATTGTTTCTTCATAGTTTATTGGATCAATTGTCAAATTACCTTTATATTGATTTTTTGTATATCCACATCTATTTATATCATCTTTATAGATATGAAGATTATCAATAAATAAAACAAAATCCCCTAATTCTAACCCCAGCCATTTTGCAAAGAGGTCATGCAAAATAGTAAACTGAATAAAATTATAAGGATTACCTCTAAAAATATCATTACTTCTCATAACTTGAGACCAATACAATTTATTGTCGTAAATCTTTATTAGTGAAGCAATATTGCAAGGTATATCCAAACTTTGAGATTGACCAGTATCTAAATTAAGATCTAATTCTTTATTCCAAATACTAAGCACAACTTGTCTTGTGATTGGATTGTTCTTCAAAGCATTATATGCTCTTTTGACTTGATCAACACCATCGTTTCTTAAACGATAACCATATGCTCCATAATATGTTTTAGATTCGCCACAAAAGTTAGGCAAAATGGGATTCCAAAAATTTATTACATGGGAGTCATTTGAACCAGCAAGAATCCAGATTATCTCAGCTAATGCATATGCAATACTTATTTGAGGAGTTCTAAAAGTATTTACTCTATTCTCTGGATTTGTTAACACTAAAGTCACTTGATTCATATAGACAACTTCTCCAACTCTAGAACTAGCTTTTTTTTCTTTTTTGCATAAAACGTCGTAACAGTTTAACCATAGATTGTTTACATTATCTTCAATAAAATAAAAAGCCATCTAAACCCCTCCCTATAATATACCCCATTTGTTTGGGAACACATAATCAATTTTACTAATGTTTGGCTTAAATCTTTGTTTGATTCTCATATTTTTTTTCTCGTAAGGCCTAAGATTTTTTACAATTTCTCTTGTATACTTATCAAACTCACAAAACAGGTTTTGAACATCAATCAAATGTGGTAATCTATTGCCAATTATTATTGGGTCATAATTTTCTTTTTCTAATTGACTTTCTAAATTCTTGGTGACTTGTTGAATTATTTCTTGATTTGAAAACTGTGACGCGTTAATAAAAGCTTTATAAATTCCTCTCTTTGCTCCAGGTCCGGCAACAACAAAATCATTTTCAGAAAAATTTACTAGTCTTGAATAGTTTATGTCAACTGAATACTGATAAGCCAAAAAATCACCAAAAGATGGGATTAACTTTAAATTTTGATATAAATCTTCTAAGGATTTAGATTTAGAAATTATTTTTACTAAATCATTATTCATAATCATCTCTATCAAACGCAAATGATTAACATATTTACGTGAGTGATTAAAAGTAGAAATTTTTGATGGCATTATATATGCTGCTGAATAAACTGAACAACCATTTTTTTTCATCTCATTCATAACTTCAGTATATTTGTCTATGTCAAAAGAACTCCATCTAATATCTTTTAGTCTCTTTTTTAAATACTCCCAAGTTTCAATTTTATTAAAGATTTTAAATAATAAAATTCTAAACAACAAATCCTCATCGGAATAGCCGACATCATTATTAGTGATTTCATGTATTAAGTATTGAGTAGTTCTGTCAAGAAACCTATAAACATTTGTAAATTTATATTTTTTGATTATTGGATTATCGGATAAAGCAGATGGGTTGTATCTTCTTTTTAAGAATATCTGATGTCTATCGTGTGCAAATTCAAGAAAATAATGATATAATTCACTAGGAAGAAGTTTTTTTTTAGTTTCTTTCATTTTTTATTATCTCCATAATCTTATTGTATACATAATCAGTGTCGGAAGGATGAAATTCAGTGTTATCTATCTCACACCAATTTCTTTTAAATAGTTTACGAATATATTCATAATAAAACTTATTGGTACTATCTTTAAAAACACAGTTTTTTGAACTACTTTTTAAAAAAAATAGAAAATCGACATTTTTAACATCTAAGAACTGACGTTCGATCATTACTAAACTATTTAATACATTTATGTCTATCCCCTCAGCTGAACCATATGCTAATGTTGATAACCAAAATCTATCAAGAAGAACAATACCTCCTTGCTTTAAGTGAGGTATAATTACATTTTCTTCTAAATCAATGTGAGCGGCTACATGTAACATTTGTTTTACAAAGGGTGAAATGTCAAGATTAAATATTTCCAAATTCTTATGATGAATCTTATCTACTAACTCTCCTAGTCTATTTGAATCTTTGCCAGGAAAATGTATTTCTTGCACATTATATCCATTCGCTCTTAATCTATCAGTTATATCTTTAATCATTGTACTTTTTCCACACTCATCATAACCTTCAAACACAAATAGAAAACCTGAATTACTTTTAATGGCCATCATATCTTTGAAACCTTTCACTTTCTAACCACTTTATTGGTTTGCCCATATATCCTTTTTCTAATCTTCTGACGAAATCATGAAAAACTGTTATAAAATTTTGATCAGAAATGTGTCTATGTCCCCTATTTCTATCTGGACAAAGAACAATTTCTAGTTCAGATGGTAGTTTGATTGCATTCGAGCCATAGTAACTCCAATTTTCTCTTGAAAGAACTACAAACTCAGATTTTGTATCTCGATTTAAATTTAATGGATTAATTGAACCGTCATCAAGGCTGTGATGAGAATTCTCTTGCATCCAAACACCTTCAACTTTATGATATATATTATCTCCATATTGCATTTTTTTCGAACCCTGTATGATAGCTTTCTTAATTTCAAACTCATCTTTTTGCCAGTATTCATCATATTTTATTTTTTCTTCCACTTGCATGTAAAATATCATTTTTTTCGCATATTTGGTTGTCTTTGATCCAATTCCAACAATAAAGTCTCCTATTCTTACATTTTCTCTTATTCGCTGTTTACATGTTGCTAAAGTACAACAACCGTGAAATGGATTCGGAGCAAATCCATAATCACGTGTTATAACATATACTCTAATAGACATTAATTACAAATCTCTCTTTCGATTTTAGGAGATATATGTTGCTTAAATTCACTGCAAAATATAGATTCTCCAGAGATAGCCTTATTAACTTGATAAGAATTCCAACCGACAACAGAATTAGCATAGTCAATTAAATTTTCTGGAACATCTTCTTTTTTAAAACCAGGTAAGTAAACACCTATAATGTTTTTCCCTAATCGTTGCGCATATTCTATTTCCCAGTTAATCCATTTACTTAAATGAGTTTTATCACTTATTATTACAATAAATGTACTTGCCCACTTAATTTTTGGTCTTAATAAACTTTTAATATATTCTTCATTATTAGCATTGTTTGGATTTTTTTCTTCATAAACTGAGCTGTCTCTTGGTTCAAACCTATTTTGTCTCCCTATCAAACTCTTTAACCCATCAATTTCATTTGCATCCTTGTGATAATGAGATATAAATATATCTTTTTTTACCATCTAAATCACCTCGCTTCTAATTGCGCTTAATCCTTTCAAAATCAGTAAAACAATAATATTTGGATTTTTTGAATTAAACAATATTTCATTTTCTTCTAAAGATAACCCGTTTTTCAAAGAGTTTAAAGCAAATAAACCTAGTTTTTCTTCGCTTTTTAACAACTCCAACAATTGACTCCTTGAGTTAGAAATCCCCAATAAACATTCTGAAATAATCCTTGTCATACCGCCAAATCCTCCAAGAACATAAATAGCGTTATTGTTTTCTACAGAAAATATGAACTCCTCCAAAATACCAGGAATATAACCTTCATATTCAACGGTTTTACCCCCCATAATAATTTGAGCATCACAGATTTCCGACATTTTGGTTCTTAATAATTTAAGGTTTTCTGCTAAAGATATTTCTCTGTCAATTCTAGGATATACATGTATGTAAGTTGATTCCTCCATATGATTGAGTAATTTTACTGGAGTATCTTCTTTGGCTTTTTTTGTTAAAAGTAAATTTAAATTTTTGTGTTCTATATCAAATTTTCTAAATAGTATTTCATTAAGATCAATCATCAACTTTGTAAATGAAAAACCTTTTTCATAGTTTGGATTACCCGCGTAATATATTTGGGTATCGCAAACTAGCAAATACCTTGCAATGAGTATTACTATATCTTCCAATTTTAAATGATCTGTTAGATTATTACAATAACTTTGGTATGATATGGAAATACCTACTTTCATACCTCTTAAATTATTTTCACTATACATTGAGATCATATTAAACAGTAATGGTGTCACGTATTTATTCGTGCTTTTAAGTCTTGCTATAATTCTGTTTTCATCATCAACTATGGGCGGCTCAGGATATATAAATAATTTATTTTCACTTTTATGTGATGAGACTGTCAGCAGTTCAGGATATGTATTCATTATTGAATATTCTACTCCCCCTATATTAAGAAGTTTTATAAGATACTTGGTATGTAATAAATGATATTGCACCCTAATATTTTCAAGTAATATAGCTGATAATATTTTATAGTGCCTTATTCTTTCGGAATTCACCCTTATTATTCTAACATTTCCTAAATAAGGGAACACTCTAACCTCTCCCTCTTCATAAAAATCCAGTAATATTATTGGGCTACCGTTCTCTTTTGCTAGGATTATTTCTTTGATACACCACTCCCTACTTGAGTATCCATCTGTTAAAAATACGATAACAATAGAATCTTTAATGTTTTCCTGAATTACTAAGTCAAATCTATCTCCTGTTGGAATATCATGGTTATCATAAAACGTTAATAACTTTGTATTGCTTTCTATTTCACTTTTAATGCGTCTTACAATGCTGTCGCCAGTTTTTTTTGAATGACTTAAAAACAATTTAATATCATCATTTTTCTTAAGTAATTTGTTTAATCCTCTAGAAACTTCATAAATAACTGTAAATGTAAAATATTCGATTTTATTACTTTTTGTCATGTTTACATAATTTATGTTTGATAGCGAAGTTAATAGTTTATATGGGTTTGAATCAAAATTAATTGGAATTATCAATGAATTCTCATAAGTGATTCTAATTTGGTTAATATTTGAATTCCATAGCTTATAATTGTTTGTAAAATAATCATCGATAAGCAAAAAAATTATTCTCAATTCGGCATCTAAAAATGTAGTGACAAAATTTTTAGATTCATTTGTTATAAACTCAACAGGAATGTTAATTCCTGGAGTTGCAGGTGATTCAATCGGCCTAGAAATCGTATTATATACTATATGAGCGTAATCTTCACCTTCAACGAATTTATTATCCCAAACAACAAAAACCTTTAACGGAGTGTTTACTTCATGTTTTTTCATAACATCCAACTAACTATTATTTCTTCTAAGTGGTCTAGAATAATCATAAGTAATAGAGTTCTTTGTTCTATATGAATTATCTATTAAGATCTTTAATCTCTCGGGGTTTTCAATAACTCTATCCCAATTTATAACAGATATTGGTTTATCTTTCAAAAAGTTGTCAAGAATTCTATCTGGCATTTGAGGATAGTATTCCTCGTACTGTACTCTAGTAGTTAAAGTAATCCAGTTTGCATTATCGCTAATCACTCTTTTTTCTGCATCACTTGATGACCTAACTGTAAATCTCGATAAAGTAGGCAAATTGATAATTACAATTCCTAGTCTAGGATTATTTTCAGTGTCAAACATCGATGCATTTATTTCCCAATCAATATGTTTGCGTTTTTTAGTTTCTTCACCACATAGAAGAATTAGGACAGTTGCTTTTTTGATGAAATCATCTCGTATCTTGATTCTAATTTGCTCAGCACTAAGATTATCATTTATTTGTCCATCTCTTACTGAGTAATCATCAAACAAATCAAATTCTTTGTTCATGTCTATTAATCTCTCCTTATAAATCTCATCGTTATCATGATGATAACTTATAAAAACTTTGTGTTTATTTATCATAATAAAACTCCTTTTTTTATTTCATAGAATCTTAACTTTTTTTGATATTTACTTACTCAACAAAAAACAAAACACAAAGATAGCTATTTTCTCAGTGTTTTCTCATCAAGTATATGTATTAGTAATATTATACACTAATTTATTGATTAATTTAACGGCATATATGTCATATATTCATTGAATTCCTCATGTTTTTTGCAAAACATAAAAAAATTCATTTAAAGAATCTTAAGTAATCAAAACAATTTATTAGAATGTATTGAATCATACAATCTAATTATTAAGAGTAGTTCCTTATACATATAAAATGAATTTACTCTCTTATGCAGTCTACAGGAGATAATCTTGACAAATACTTTGATGCAAAACCACTACCAATCAAAGGTATTATAACAGTAATAACTGCTGATATAACCATTGGTAATAATTTAATATCAAAGAACTTAATGTTTCTGTACTCATCCTTTGCAATAATTCTGTTAAGTAAATCAATAATTAAAGGTTGAGATACAACAAGAAGGATTAAAACAACAAAACCAAAGAGTAACGCTTCAATTAGTATAATCCAAAAAATATCTTTAGCTGTAAAACCTAAGGATCTTAACACACCAATTTCTTTCTTATTATCTTTAACACTAGATACTATAAAATTTGACATCATAATAAATGCTACTATAACCAGAATAATACTTATAATAGTTATATAGGTCTTCATCTGCCTAATTCCAGTTTCTAGACTGTAGAAAGAATAACTATAATCAAATTCTGGATACAAGTTACTCTTAGAAAACTCTTCTAAGAAATCTTCTAAACTAGAGTAATCATTATTAAGATAAACTGTTATTACATCAGCATTCCCATAATATAAATCAAGATAATCACTAAAATCAGAGTTTTGGATATAGATATTATAATTATTTAAAACACTAAAACCAAATGATGAATTTTTAATATATACTCCAGATATTATGAATTCTTTATTATGAAGGATGGTATCAGAATTAGAATCCTTAATACTTATAACAATAGATTCTCCAATAATGCTTGGATATTGAATAATAACATCGTCTAAAACAAAATCTGACGAAACAAAATTGGTGTTTTTAAGTTTATTATATATTTCAAGATTAATAATCACCGAATTGCTATCCAAGGTATTTAAATCAACAAGTCCGCTCTCATTGATAATAACTCCATCACCTAAATCAGAAAAAAGAATATCACGCAGTGCAATATTTTCATCTGAGTTTAAATTTCCAGATGAACTATCATAAACATTAAGATTATAATTCATTTCATTCAATGAAATGCTATTAAGCGTGTGTTTTATGATAGTTATATCATTATAAAAATATCCTGGAATTATAGTGTTTGAATGTAAATACTCATTATTAATATACGTTTTATATATGTGTTTCCATTTTTGTATCCAGTTTTCTAAGTCATCTTCGCTTAGATCATTGAGGTAATCAAAATCACCTTGCATTACTTGCTTATAATATGTTTTATAAACACCAGCAATTTCAAAAGAGAAGTACGCGCCTGTTTCTCCAATATAATCATTAATTTCATATTGCCTAAACTCTAATCCTATTAAATCTTCATAATCATAGTCGTTGATGTTTAAAGGTATTTCTTGTTCTGATACATAAATAAAGTAAAGGTAATCTATATCTGATGAATTTGCTAAAAATGACTGTGTAGAATAACTCATAAAATCAACTGACAGATCGCTTACAATTATACTGTTACTATCAATTTCTTCATATCCTGGATAAAGTTCTAAACCGATTCTTGATATATCATTAGTTTCTTCGATAACGCTGAAACAATTTAGTTTGTATTGAATCAAACCACCTGTCATTGCTATTTTTGTTTCTTTATTGATAATGCTTTCGTATGGGTTAAAATCTATTAAGTAATCTAGAGTATTTTTATCAATTAGTTCATGGGTTTTTTCAATATCAAGATATCTATTATATTCTGTATCATAAAAATGCAAGTACTGTAAGTCGTTATGAATAGCAGTTTGGATTATACCACCTTCTGTAGTATAGAGAAAAGTACTCAACATACCAGTTGTAACTACCATTGATAGGAATAAAACAAATAGAGATAGGGTACTTCTAAGAAAAGCACTTTTGATATTGCTTAATGCTAGTTTTAGTTTAGTATTAAAGTTAATTTCCCCAGTTTCTGTAGATATATTAAAACCATTTTTTTCCTTTAGATTACTTATATTTATTACTTCATCCTCGGTGATTTCTCCATCTTTTAGAGTGATTATTCTATCAGCAAACTTAATACATGAGTCTTTGTCATGAGTTACAATAATAACTAATCTATCTTTTGATAAGTCCTTAAGTATTTTAAAAATTGTATCTCCGGTTTCTTCATCAAGATTTCCCGTGGGTTCATCAACCAAAATTATATTTGAGTTTCTCGCCAAAGCTCTAGCAATTGCAACTCTTTGCTTTTCGCCTCCACTAAGTTGATTGGGATATCTATTTCCATACCCCTCTAAATCCACTGCAGATAAAGTAGTTCTTATAACCTCATCTTTTTTCGACTTATCCTGATTATTTATTGACAAACTAATATTCTCATAAATGTTTAGATTTCTTATTAAGTTTGAATCTTGAAAAACAAATCCAATGTGGTTTTTCCTGAGAGAATCAAGCATAATATTATCACATTCCTGTATCACAACATTGTTTATTCTTAATTGTCCGCTTGATGAAGAATCTAGTAAACCAATAATATTTAGTAAAGTACTTTTACCAGAGCCGCTTTTCCCCAATACAAAAACACAGCCTGTGTCAGAAAACACTGCGTTAATATTTTTTAAGGCTGTGACATTAGCATTTTTGGATGTATAAATTTTGTTAATTTCTTTAAGTTCAATCATAAAATTCTTGTAACTCAAAAAATTAACTTTTTTTGAGTTAAACTTTTCCTTTTGTGATAAATTTAGGTTATTCTGGATACCTATAAACCAAAAGAGATATTGTGAAGCAAATGAACTGTCAATAATATATGAAAACATATAAGCGGGAAAATTTATACTTATATGCTGTAAAATATCATAAAAAAGAATTGAAATCAATACTGTTTAAGAAATTCACTTATTTATTAATGAATTTGGTATAAATAGCTCCCATTAATAAAATAAATAATGTATGAAAAATCTGTGTAGTATATCAAAAAAACACAACCAATATATCTTAAGTAATCAAGATAATAATTTAAGTTGTGTTTTTTATCTCTTTAATTTTCTTCTAAATCTTACTCCTCTTCACCCTTCTAACTCCATTCGTTACAATCCACGAAATAAAAGGTAAAGAAACAAACAACAAAATATTTCTAATAATATTATTTGAAATCCACAAATGTTCAACTTGCCTTGAAACATGTTCCAATTGATAAAGAGTATCACCATCGATACAAATTAACTTATTAGATGTATTACCCCTAAAAACAAACTGACCATCTCCTTCTCGCCAATTCTTTTGATAAAAAGAATGCATACTTAATTCTTCAAAATTACTACTAAGTAATGTTCCTGAATCAACATAATACAGATCTCCAACATTATGAATATACTCTGCTTCTGCCATATATCCAGTATATTGAATATCATCATACAAATGGACTAACTCATCATTATACGTTGTTAATAACTTATTTTCTTCTTTAACCAAATAGAAATCATCTTGACTATCATTAACAAAATACTGTTCTTGAATCTCTAAAAACTCATCATAGGTATAAACATTATATTTTATGCTAGAAAGTAAAACTGAAAATACAAATCTATCATTGATATAATAACCATCACTAATATTAAAATCAAAACCTTTTACCAAAGTTAAACTATCATCTTCTAACAAGTATAAACTACTTGCTTCATATTCTAAGGTTTTCTTAATGTTATAAAGATATAACAGATCTTCTTTAACTAATAATTTATAAGGAGTAGAATGATCTGTTAATACGAATTCACTTGAAAAATCATTTAAATCAACTCGATATAACTCAAACCCACCAACAAACTCAGTATCTTGTGTTTGATATACGGTGTAATACAAGAAATCACCAACTATTTCAACATCAAACACGGTTTTGCTTGCTGATGAAATAACAGCTTCCATTTCTTCTAAATCCTTCTCCATATCAAACCAATAGATATCTGGATAACCTGGGTTATACATAATAACGATATCTCGATCATCAGAAGAAAAAGTTAAACTCTGTGGGAAAGAATCTTTAAACTCATAAACGGAATGAACTCTGTTATTTTCTCGTAAATAAGGTAATTCTTTTAAATTAAAATAATATCGAAATGGCAAGATTATTGCTAGCACTAAAACAAACAGCACTAAAGTACCGATCAAATAGAAATTCTTTCTATTCTTAATTTTAATAAAACCAATCATTACCATCAAAACAAAATCAATAAACAATGCTAAAGAAACCATAGACATTACCGTATTAGCAAACAAAAAGAACTGACTAATAAAGAAACTCATTGGAAATAATAGAATTGGATATAACAAAAAACGAATAGCCCAATGTTTTGGTTCATACTCCCCTTCATAAGGATCTCTTTGTAATAATAACTCATCAACACTTACTTGAAATATCTCAGAGATCTTAATTAAGGTTTGTAAATCAGGAGTATTCTTTCCATTCTCCCAATTTGATATCGCTTGATACGTCACACCTAACTTATGAGCTAAATCTAATTGGGTCATATTTTTACTATTTCTTAACTGTTTCAAATTCGTACCTATTTCATCTGTCTTCATCTTAATCACCTATAAGTAATTGTATGTTAAAACGCATGATATAACAATAATTATTTACTAAATACCTACTCAAGTATTTATTGAGTGGCTAAATCTCTAAGGTTTTCTTATAAAAAAAGATAGAAAATTCTTTTCCAAATTAATCTCTTTTTAATATTCCAGTGATAAAGTATTATCATCAAGAGGTGAAATCATGAAACTTATTAAAAAACACTTTGGTGCAATAACCTTTATTCTAATAATCCTAATCATCAATTCTGCATTATGGATTTATCTTATGACATCACGTTTTTATAAAACCGATACAATCCTATCTTCATTATCCGGTTCTTTTTTACTCATGGGATTTTTTCTTGTGTTTCTTCTCTCCACAAGAATGAAACTATTAATAAAAATCTTTGGTGGATTAGATAATATCTACTTCTTTCATCGGATACTTGCGATTTCTACAACTGCTTTTATCTTCGTACATCAAATAACTTCAGAAAACATTGGTTTGTTTAACCATACTAACATCTTTCTCTTAGGACAATCCAATAAAGCCGGTGAATTAGCTAGGAATTTATTCTTATTCCTTATTGCTTTTGCTTTATTAGCAAAGTTCTTTAAATATGAACACTTTAGATTTATTCACCGCTTATTGATCATCCCCTATATCTTTGCTTTATATCACGGCTTTTACTCCTCTTGGGTTAATCTCTTTTCCTTTGATATTCTTTCTATTTGGATGATATCCACTTCAGTAATCGGCTTATCTTCTGCACTTTATATGATTTTGTTTTATCAAACAACAGCTTTTAAATTCAAAGGTTTAATTGTTGGTAAAGAAATGCTAACCGATTCAATCTTAGAAATCAAAGTAAAAATGCAAAAAAAGTATTCGTTTATACCCGGACAATTTGCTTTTATAAAAATTGATGATGGCCTTATCAGTAAGTCATCTCACCCCTTCTCTATTTCAGGACAAAATGATGAGTTTATTTACTTCACTATCAAATCATTAGGAGATTATACGAACTCCCTAATCGAAACATTAGAAGTGCCTGTAAGAATTAATATTACGAAACCTTATGGTTCGATGACATTTAAAGCCAAAACCAAAAAACAAACCTGGATAGCGGGTGGTATAGGCATTACCCCGTTTCTTGGATACTTACGTAGTCCTGATTCACTTGATAAACCAATCCATTTAATCTATTCTGTTAGAAATATGGAAGAAGCAGTCCATTTGGAGACCTTAGATAATCTCATTCAATCTCGATCACATTTCTCCTACACTATTTTTGATTCCGCTACCAAAGGTTATCTATCCATCAAGGATATCGACTTAGATAATGACACAACAGTTTATATGTGTGGACCTAGGCCAATGGTTAAATCGTTAAACAAACAAATATCTACAACCTATCCAAATATTAATATACACTTTGAAGCTTTTGCCTTTACCGGTACTCTTGTAGAGGATATCATTAGTTTTATTAAACGGTTATATAAAAGTATTGTAAAAACAAAAAAACAAAAGCAAATTAAAAAAAAGTCTGTTTAGACTTTTTTTAATTTAGATATTGTGGTAATACCACTTTAAATGTTGTGCCTGAAGTTTCGGTGCTTTCTACACCAATATCGCCACCATGGATTCTTACCACTTCTTTAACTAAAGCTAACCCTAAGCCTAAGCTATAATCATTTTGTGTCCTAGCTTCATCAACTCGATAGAACGCATCAAATATCTTAGAGATATGTTCTTTAGAGATTCCTAAACCATTGTCTTTAACTAACACAACAATATTATGTTTATCTAGAAGAAACTCAATCTCTATTTTCCCGGATTCTTTATTATATTTAATTGCGTTCGCAATTAAATTAGAAAAGACTCTAATCATCATTGTTTGATTACAAAAAATGTTTGTTGAAAACTCTGGTTTTTGAATATTATAAGTAATCTTTTTTTCATTCATCTTAGGAACGAAAGAATCAAGAGTGTAATTAGTTAGTTCATATAAGTCAACTAATTCCATATCATTATTAGATAATTGTTTTGTTCTTGTAATTTCTAATAATTGATTCACAATGTTTTCCATATAAGAAATCTGATGGATTATCGTTTGGATTTCTGCCTTTTGTTTAGCACTTTCCGTTTTCTTTAATACATACTCTGCCTGTGCTCTAATCACTGTAAGGGGTGTTCTTAACTCATGGGATACGTTAGAAGAAAACTGTTTTTCTCGATTAATGGATTCTTCTACTTGATCCAGCATTTGATTTACCATATCTGCTAAAGCATAGACCTCATCTTTAGAATCAGAAGTACGAATCCTTTTTGAAAAATCTTCTTCGTCTTTAATCACTGCGGCTGTTTTATAAATTTCTTGAATCGGTTTAAATGATCGCTTAATGATTATATATCCGCCAATACCAGCTATTAAAACAATAATTGGTGATATTATTCCCGCTACTCGAATGACTTGTCTGATGGAATTCATCACGGAATTCATATCGTATATACCTCTTAATATATACCCATCTTCTATTTGAATATCATAGACTAACCAATATGCACCATTTGCTTCTAAAGATTGAACTTGATTGAAACGAATCTCACTACTGCCATCAAACTGATCAGGAATATTACCAAAACTAACTGTATTATTCTTATAGACTAAAAATAATACACCATCATGATAATAATTGAATCTTTCTTCATCATCATCCTCTTTCAGATAAATACCATCATCTTCAATCTTAACCATATCCGCAACTTCTATAGTAGCATCTCTAACAGTTGTGCTTGCTTGTTCTGTTAAAACTCTTGTAGTCGTTGATTGGAGAAAGTAAAAATCAAAGATTATCAATAAAGCAAAGAATAAGGTATACCAAAAAATGATTTTGATCTTTATTGTCCACTTCTTCATTCTTCAATCCTCATCACATAACCAAAGCCTCTAATAGTGTGAATCAGTTTTGGTTCATAACCTTCATCAATTTTCTTTCTTAAGAATCTAATGTATACATCTATAACATTCGAATACCCTTCATAATCATAATTAGAACTAACACTTTCTAAACGCTCTCTAGATAATACTATATTCTTGTTCAACATCAAAAACTCTAATAACAAATACTCTTTTCTTGTAAGTTGAATTTCTTTATCTCCCCTTTTAACAAGTTTTAAGGTTCGATTTAAACTTAAATCACCTAAAGTTAGTACTTGTTGGATTTCAGTTTCTACTCTTCTTAGTAAAGACCGAACTCGAGCAAGTAATTCTTCAAAAGCAAATGGCTTAACTAAGTAATCATCGGCCCCTAAGTCTAACCCTTTTACCCGGTCTTCTATCGAATCCTTCGCAGTTAATAACAGTACTTTTGTTGGGTTCTTATCTTGTCTTAAACGTTTTAATAAATCAAGTCCATTCAGCTTGGGTATCATGATATCAAGAACAATCAAATTGTATTTTTGGTAATCCAATAAATCAAGTGCAAATTCTCCATCAGCTGCATCATCAACGATATATCCACTTTCAGTAAGACGTTTTTTTAAGATATTACGTAACTCATTTTGATCTTCTACGACTAAAATTTTCACTGTGTCTCACCTCTTTATCTTATCTCCAACTATACTTAATTATAGCACACAAGATTAAAATAAGATTAAAATTCAGATTCTTCTTGATTTTAATGTTCTTTTAATCTTAGTTCAATATAATAATGACATAACAAAAACAAAGGAGAAAAAATATGAAAAAATTTATGTACTTAACCTTATTAATTATAACTGGTTTTATATTAGTTGGATGTGACTCAGCTATTCCTTCCATCAACCAACAAGCTCTTGTTAATGAATCATCAACTACTTTTACTTTAGAACAATTAGCACAGTATAACGGTGATAATGGTTCTACTGCTTATATAGCAGTTGATGGAGTTGTTTATGATGTTACGGATGAGTTTACTAACGGAACTCACCAAGGTATAAAAATCGGTGGGACTGACGCGACTGCTATCTTTGCCTCAAGCCCACACAGTGCTACTTTATTATCTACCTTACCTGTAGTTGGTACATTATCAACTTCAACTACTAGTACAACGACTGAAACTACTACAGAAACTACAAATACAACGAACAATACAACTAGTAGCCAAACGACATCAGGTGAAACAACTACCACTAATCAAACAGCTCTACCAGTCTTTACTCTAACTGAACTGGCAAAATATACTGGTGCAGAAGGAACTACAGCTTATATAGCTGTTAATGGAGTAGTGTATGATGTTACTAATGCTTTTAATAATGGTACTCATCAAGGAATTCCTGTAGGTGGAACTGACGCAACTTCAGTCTTTGAAGCAAGTTCTCATAGCTTATCAATCTTAAATTCTTTACCTATTGTAGGCTCTTTGGAAGGTTATGATTTAATCTATACTGATAATACTACAAACAATGATACCCAATATACAACAAACTATGATGATGATTGTGATGACGACGATGAGCATGACGATGATGACGATGAATATGAAGATGATGATTACGACGATGATGAATTTGAAGATGATGATGAGTATGAAGATGATGATTACGACGATGATGAATTTGACGACTAAAATCCATATCTAAGTAATAATGTCGACTGTTTTTTGATATATACTGTATTCGTAATAATAAAAAGATGCTTTCACCTTTAATGTTGAAAGCATCTTTTATTCTATTTAATGAATGTTCTAATTATCTTCATTCTATATGAATTCCTGATTTCTTAAAAGCTTCTAACAGCGCTTCATTCTTTTTATCAACACTAATTACCCAAAATATTACATTATTATCAAAACCAATGATCTCAAAAGATAAAGTTCCAATATTATTAGCGGAACGTCTAATCATTTTAATGTTCTTAAGTTCTACTTTCTTTGTTCCTAAAAACCGCTTTTTAATATACATTTCATCTTTAATAATATCTTCATTATAAAAACAGGCAATAGTCCATCGCCAAAACACTAAGGCGATGAGAGAAAATACAATTCCTACAAACAGTTTATCACTCGCCGGAACATCTCTAATAGACACAAAAATAATTATTGTAAATATTATAGATAAGATAATACTAATAAACTTGGTGATATCATTGACCTTCAGTTCAAAATCTACAGTTCTTATTTCACTCTCTAAAGGTTCTTGTGCTTCTTTGAACAATTGAATTTCTGTTTCAGTCTTTTCTAAATCAATTGTTTCTTGTTCTTGTCTTTTCTTATAAATAAGGTAATAATATAAAAATCCCCAAACAAGGCAAACAGCAGTTACACTAATGGAGACAATAAAGATAATATCCCCAATTCTTTGATTAGAATCATAGCCTTGATGAAAGATTGCTTCATCCATATAGGTGATGCCTTCACTACTAAAGAAATAGATAGAAGTCACTTTATCGTCTAATAATGCTTTATAACCTATTTGTACTGTATCTTCTGGTAAAACATTTAGTACTAAATTATCCGTATCAATATAATCATAATAAAT
>NPIE01000862.1_pt1 | contig 46094 bp, 38 predicted proteins | sample 8637661 | NCBI WGS metagenome assembly NPIE01 (sample SAMN07420842, study PRJNA396082) | bioreactor metagenome | isolation source: sample BA12 brine-fed electro-methanogenic bioreactor BA | place: Japan: Kochi | collected 2016-12-09 | reverse complement strand
AACCGCCGCATCGGATACAACTCCCCCTCCGTGAAGCCCCGTTCCCGGTAGTAGGCCCGCGTCCCCACCGCTGCGATGACGGCCAGCTCCTCGAAGCCTCTCTCCCGGGCCAGCCGGGCGGCATCCTCCAGCAGCCGGGAGCCCAGCCCGCGATGCTGGACTCCCCTCCCCTGCCGCCCCAGCGCCTGCGCCGGGCCGTAGACGTGGACCTCGCGCACCATGGCCGCCGTACGAATCTCGGGAATGGGGACCTCCGCCGGGTCGCGCGGGGCCAGGGGCAGGGAGAGCCGCAGGAAGCCCGCCAGCTTTCCCTTCACGGTGAGATATTGCAAAAAATGCTCCTCCGTCGCGCCGGTGGTATACACCTCGTCTGCGAATCTCCATTCCTCCGCTCCCCCTCGCTCCCGCTCCCCCCGTATCTCCCGGCAACGGATACACCGGCAGGCCCAACCCCGCGCCGCCATCCGCTGCTGGATGATCTGGCGCAGGTTGCTCTTCTTTGTCCCTTCGACGATGTAATCGGCGGGGATATCGCGCATGAGGCGGTTGATGCGGCAGTAGGGCGGGACTAGGCGCTTGGCCTCCATCAGCAGTGCGATGAGGGTCTCTTCGGTGTAGGGTGAGTAGGCTCCCTGCTCCCAGAGCCGGTGGAGCTCCGTCCCCTCCAGCAGAGCAGTAGGATAGATCTTCAGTTCGTCGGGCCGCAGGGCGGGATCCTCCCAGAGGCGGGCGAAGTCGGCCAGATCCGATTCGGGCGTCGCGCCGTGAAGGTTGGGCATCCAGTGCAGGACGATCTTGAAGCCCGCCAGGCGCAACAGCCGCAGGGCGTGGCGCACGTCGGCGACGGTGTGCCCCCGTTTGTTGAGCGCCAAGATGGCGTCATCGAAGCTCTGCGCGCCCAGTTGGACCTTCGTCACGCCTTGCTGGCGCAGGCGCAGGACCTCCTTCGGTGTGACGTGGTCGGGCCGGGTCTCCACCACCAGCCCCACGTTGCGATGGGGCGCCTGCTCGTTGCGCTCCAGGGCCTCCGCCAGTGTCTGCGAGGGAGCCCGGTTGAGCGCGTCAAAGCAGCGGAGAAGGAAGTGCTCCTGATAGTCGGGCGGATAACAGGACCACGTTCCCCCCAGGATGAGCAGCTCGATCTTGTCGACGGGATGGCCGATGGCGGTGAGGGCCTCGATGCGGCCCGCCGTCTGCGCGAAGGGATCGTATTCGTACTGGAGGGCGCGCAGCACTCCCGGCTCACCGTCGAGGTAGCTCTTGGGCGCCTCCACCTGCTGTGGGCAGAAGATGCACTCCCCCGGACAGGGATGGGGCTCGGTGAGTACCGCGACGGGCGCCACGCCCGAGATGGTGCGCACGGGACGTCCTCGCAGCCGGCGCTCCAGGGCGGGATCGCGCTCGATGGCCCCCTCCTCCACCAGCGTGTGGTAGGCGCTCAGGATCTGCGATTTGGCGTACAGTCCTCGCTCCGCCGGATATTTTCGCAGCACGGGGCTGATGTCGCGCTCCGCCACCGGGTAGGCTTGCAGGGCGCGGAGCAGTGCCAGCACGCGCTCGCGCTCTTCAGCGCGCTCCAGTGGAAGGGCTTCGGGGACGCCACCTTTGACCATAGTGGTTTCTATTGTATCACGCGACCGGTGAAAATGGTAATGGGTGATGGGTTATCAAATCCTTACCCATTTCCCACTTTGCCTAATTGCAATCCTATCCTATACTGCCCCCATGCGAGAAGAAATCATCCAACGGCTGCACGCTCTCAACCGGGAGTTCTACGACGCCTTTGCCGGTGCCTTTGCCCGCTCACGCGGGGACACCGAACCGGGCCTGGGCCCCCTCCTCCAATCCCTTTCCCCGGGCGACAGGCTGCTCGATCTGGGCTGCGGGCAGGGTCGGGTGGCCCACCTCATCCCCGAGGGCGTGAGCTACATGGGTCTCGACTTCTCGGCGGAGATGATCGCACTGGCCCGTGCCGAGGCGGATCGCCCCCGGACCCGTTTCCTCGTCGCGGATCTGCTGACGGAGCCCTGGCCTGAGCTGGAGGGACCCTTCGACTGGATTCTGTTGCGCGCTGTGCTGCACCACATTCCCGGCTTTAAAGAGCGCGCACGCCTGCTGAAGAATGCCAAGCGTCACCTGCTCCCGGAGGGGCGGGTGATGATCGCCAACTGGCAATTTCTGGAGCTCTCCCGGTTGCGAAAGCGCCTGCTGCCCTGGGAGATTATTGGATTGCGGGCCGAGGATGTAGAGCCGGGTGACTATCTGCTCGATTGGAAACGCGAGGGCTATGGGCTCCGCTACGTTCATCTCGTGGACGAGGAAGAGACGCAGCGGCTGGCAGCGGAGGCCGGACTCGAGATTATCGATCTCTACCGGGCGGATGGCTACAACAACCGGTTGACGCTGTATGCAATCCTGAAGCCCTAGCGCACCACACGGTAGATGCGTGCGTCGCTCTCCGGATCGTGGAAGACGATTTCCAGCCGCCCCTCTGCGACGAGGCTATCGAATTTAGCCTCTGCCTCCGCCTGATGTTGCGCCAGATCAGGTTCTCCTTCCAGCGAGAAACTCAGGGGCGTCTGCATATAGGCGCGCTCGTAGGGGGTTAACACGACGTACTCCACATGGTAGCGCTGCAGAATCTCCCAGGCCGTCTTGGAACTGGGGGTGTTGTAGAACTCCACCACATCCTGTTGCCGACCCTCCACCGTCCCGCCGGGCATGACCATCCGCTGTTGGGCCTGGTGCCAGCGCCAGCCAATCACTGTCGGTAAGCCGGTGTAGATGCTTACGCGATTACCCCAGCGGACGTACTCCGCCTCGGCGTTCTTTTCCATGATGACGGGGGAGCCCGTGACGTTGTCTTGCAACCAGCGGATCACCCGCGCCTCCCCTTCCAGAGGCAGCGCGATGCCGTTCTCGTACTGGGTCGCGTGTTCGAGAAACGCCATCCCATCCAGCGTGATGGGAGCTTCGGAAACCCAGCGGTCGCGGATTTTGGCCGGGATAGCGAAGAGGGGATAGAGGGCCGAGGCAAGCAGGGTCAGCGTCAAGATGGCCAGGGTGACATCTCCTACGGCAGGCAGACGTTGGGTCAGCCACCGCCACCCCTTCTCCGCCCGTGAGGTGGCCTCACTCTGAAGCAGGGCGCTCCACAGGCTGGCCGCCGTCACTGCTGCGGTGACAGAGAATAGGGTCCAAACCTGCATGTAGGGCTTGAAGACTGTGTTCATCCGCCCGATATCACCCTTGAGGACGACGATCTCCACGACTAAAGTGATGGCGAGGGCTGTCCCCATCCAGAGCCACAGCGTGCGCTTCCGGGGATGCTGTCCCGTGTCCAGCAACAACAGGGCGGCTAACGTTCCCAGGGGCACGGCGAGCAGCGCGATCCAGACGTCTAGCGCCAGAACGAAGACCAGGAGCAACGCCAGCATGCCCACGGCGATTAAGCCCAACATGGCGATAAACGTGGGGCGGTCGTAGGATCGGTGGAGCCGTCGGGCCAGCAATACCCCCTCGGCGCCGATAAAGAGCGCCAGCGGCAGGAGAAACTGCCCGTGCATGATGATGTAATCTCCCAACGGTGTCTTGGAGCCCCGCCAGGGCTCCACGGCGTTGTAGGTCGTGGCGTAGTTCATGCTGAAAGGGCGGAATAGAAGCTCCGCCAGTAGCAGGAGCGCTACCGGAATCAGGAGATGCGGCAGGTACCAGAGCAGCGAAGGTGATGAGGCTTCCTCCCTGTTGTCGTGCTCACGGGCGTGCGCCTGCGTCAAAAGGGGCAGCAGGTAGCCCAACCCGATTAAGGCCAGATAGGTGGGATAATCCCACGTATTGGTGGCCCGCAGCGCGCCTGCGACGAGGGCGCCCAATCCCAGCAGCAACAAGGGGCGGCGGCCTCGCAGCAGCTCCGTGACGCGGCGCCATCCGGGGATCACGTAGCGTTCCTGGGCAGCCTGGAGCGCTATGCCGAGCGCTAGCTGGGTCAGGGGCAAGGCAATGGCGTGGGCGTGCAGGTCAGCGTAGAGGAAGGTGAAAAGTGGGAACTCGTTGATGGGGCCGACGTACTCTCCCGGACCGGGTTGCACAACGCGGGTGGCGTTCCAGTACCACCACTCGGGCCGGAAGCGCAGGGTCTCTCCCTCAAAGATGACCTTCCACAGCCCGGCGAAAGCCGAAACCAGGAGACGGTAACCGGGAATGAAGCTCTCAAATTGAACGTTGCCCACCTCCGCCAGCCCTTCAAGGATGAGGACGAGCTCTCCCAGATTTCCTAGCAGCACGGCGAAAGCCACGCCCCAGAGCCCGGCTCGCCACGCCCGCCGTCCTTCCACCCCGGCTAGATTCGAGGCCAGTGTGTAGGCCCCCACCCCGGTCATGGCGAAGAGCGAGGGGATAGCCAGGTTGTAAGCGACCTCCGGCAGAATGCCCAACGCCTTGATAGGTGCTCCCATCAGCACAAAGCCGAAGTAGTAGTAGTTCATCCACCCGCCTGCGAACCAGGGATCGTAGGGGGGGAACCAGCTGGAACGGATAACGGCGTTGAGGTAGGCGAAGTCCATGGGCTTCTCGCCGCCGGCTACGGGGTGGTAGAGGTCTGGGTTCAAGACGCGAACGAGAACCCAAGTCGTGTAGAGGAGGGCAAAGATGACCTCGATACGCAGCAGCTCGCGCCAGTGCGTTTGGAGATAGGCGCGCAACTGCTCTCGCCGGAACCAGACCAGGGTGAGCGATGCTACCGCGAACGCGGCGAAGAGCAGCCAGAGCAACAGTCGGGTGTGGCGCGTCACTTGGAGCGAGGCCAGCAGCCAGCCGGGATAGACCCACATCAGGAGCCCTGCTATCCGCGCCAGTCCGTATCCTCGATCCCGGAGGGCCGGGAAGACGAGGGTCAGCCAGGGGAAAGCCAACCATCCAAGCGCCGTCAGGAGCAGCCACCAGAGCCCGGCGGCGATCCAATGGTGGCGATTGTGTAGCGCCTGTCGATTGAAGAGCTCCGACCAGGTACCGCCGCTAGCCTGCACGGCCCGCTCCCGGGGCGTAAAGAGCAGCGAGGGTGACGCCGAGTTCCGAGTGGCCTGCCGGGGCGTCATCCAACGCACGTTGGCGAGCAGGGAGGGCGGCAGCTGGGCCTCGACCCGCGGGCGCGAATAGGAAGCCGTCTTCTCGAAGATCAAGACTGTGGGGTGATCGTAGACGCTGAAGGCTTCCTCTGCAGGTGGATAGGGGATGTCACAAGGCAGTGCGTTGGTGTAGCGCGGCGTGGGCACCGGAAAGGGCTGTTCCTGATCGGGGAATTGACAGGGACCCAGCGACGGATAGGAGACAAATTCTGCAGCTAGCCGGAATCCCAACTCCTCTGCGAAGAGGGCTTGGTAGTAAGCCGTGGTGAGGGGGTAGCGTTTAGGTAGCCGGGGAATGGAGCCGTAGAGGCGGTTGCTGGAGAGTACGATGTAGTCAGCTTCATCCAGCCACGCCAGCAGGGATTCCCGCTTGAACGCGTCGTCGTTATCGTAGAGATTCATCTGTCCGCTGGGACTGGAGGAGAGCCCCCGATACCAACCTCCAAAGGGATCCTTGCCATCCAGCCGCACCGGAAGCCCATCATCCCAATGCTCGTTGGCGATGACAGAGGTCCCCAATTGTACGGGGGCGCCTTCGAGTAAGGAGAGGCGCACGTAAAAACTTTGATCTGCTTCGACCGCGAGAGGCTCCAGCGTGAAGTGGACGTGCAAAGGCTCCGGCGAGTCCACCGGCGTGCGCAACTCGGCTGCGGTGAGTACGTCCAGGCCCGCCTCGTCAGCTGCCAGCTCCACCCGGAAGTGCCGCACACCGAAGAAGCCGTTAGCCTGCACCTTGTTCAAGCTCAAACCCGCGATGACACCTGAGGTTTCGACAGTGTAGCGGGTTACGTTCGGGACGGTCTCTGGGATCAAGGAGGAATCCGGATACACGGGGACTTGATAGTCAAGGCCGGTTTCCGTGTGCAGGGTGACGGCCGTGGGAATGTGGCGGTACATCCAGCGGGATGCAGTCACCCGCGTGTAAGGACGAGCATAGACGTTGAGAAAGGCCAGGCTCCAGATAAAGGCCCCGGCCAATACTAACCAGGGAACCGCCAGCCCCAACGGACGCAGCAGACTGCCTATCCGCCGGCGAGAGCTGCCCCGACCGCTTTCGGCGATGCGGAGGGCAAGCCACGCGGCGAAGAGCACAAAGACGGGATAGATGGGCAACAGATACCGCATGGATTTGACCCACTGGGTTCCCTGATAGAGAAAGAACCCTGTTCCCCAAAGCCAGGGAAGCAGCCAGTGTACCTTCCGCCTTCGGAGCAGCTGCCAACCGGCGGCCCCCCACCCGATCCAGGCGGTCAGGCCGAGGGGGAGACCCAGACCCCAGAAGACCATGTTGCGCCACGGGAAGAGAATAGGGGAGCGCGCCGTCCATTGGTGGCCCGGGGGCGAATCAGCGTCACCGGACATCAGATCGCGGATGCGGCGCATGGTCTCGAACCACGTTTCGCTTATCCTGAAGTTGAAGAAGCCAGGGCCGGTGAAGGCATAAGGCTGAGCGCTACGGAAGGCCAGAAACGCGAGTAGCCCAGCACCGAACAAGAGCCCTACACGTTCCGGGGTGAGAGCGAGCGTGTAACGCTGTCTTGTCTCGCCGGCCTCTCCCATGGGTTCTGCGCGTATTTGCAGCACACCGGCCAATCCTACCACCGCGGCCAGCGGCCAAACGCTAACTTTAGAAGCTACTGCCAGGCCGGTGGTCAGGCCGGCGAGGAGCAACAACTCCGACCGGTCCCTTTCCAACGCCCAGACTGCAAAGAGAAGAGTCCAGACGACAAAGACGGTGGCGAAACTATCCACCACGAAGAAGTGCGCGTGTTGAATGGGAAGCACAGCGAAAGCGTAGAGTGCGCCCGCCAGCAGACCTACCCGGTCCCCGAATAACAATCGGCCCAGCAGGGCCAGGGCTATCAGGGAAAACAGATCAGCAGAGATGGAAAGCAGCCGACCTACGAGATGTATTCCACTATATCCGCTGTAGGTTCCAGGATAGCAGGGGCCACTTGCATCGAGGAAGAATTGGCGAACGAGTGCCGGGAAGAAGGCGGGAGACTCTCCACAGGCACCGTCGAGCCATTCTCCCCCCACTCGGGCAGCGAAAAGCGGCAGAGTACCATAGACGTAGCCTCCATACCCTTGATTTTCCGGGTTAAGGGTTGAAGTAGCCGTATCCCAGTACTCACCCAGCGATTCAGGCAATCTGAGGGCGCTGGCAACCATGGTGAGGTAGCGCTCGTCCGGGTGCAGATGGGTTCCCTCATCCCAGTTAAGCTGGAAGAGCCGTACCCACCCCGCAGTGACAAGGATAAGGAACAGCAACAAGGTGAATGTTAAGCGCCCTATGGATGCTCGTTGGTCTTTCATCGGCGAAATTGTAACGCAAAAGGTAGGGGTTGACAAGGTCTGGAAGCGGCGCCAGATGATTTCGCGTAGCCTTATATCACTCAGAGAAATAAAAACTTGATGAGGTTTTGCTTCGTGGTTTTTGACTACGCGAAATGACTGGAGGGATGCAGACAGCAAGGGTAGCCAATCTATGTCCTCTACGTTTTAGCACTGAGCAGGGGCCGCGTGGCTTCCATATTGCCACCTAACGGGCTCTCACCCATATCCGTGCCCTCTTCAAGAATCTCGTCCATGATCCGCGCACCGGTGCGGCCCGTCTCACCACTCACGGCGATACTCAGATCACGACGAAAGGAAGAGGTCAAGTCGTCACCCGTAGCATACCGAACCAGTCCGATGGCCTTGATAGCATTAGCAATAGCGTAGCGCGGCTCAATCCGCTCCAGATCCTCGAAGAAGAAGGCGCAACTGGTAAACATGCGCTGCCGATAGACCTGAGCAGACAGCAGCCCCAGAATGCGGGCCTGAGCAACGGTTGAGATATGACCGAGATGATGCTCCAGTAAGAAGGTCTGCGCGTCCACCTCCCCCAACAGAACCCGAATGTAATCATCGCGCAGCCCCCACGGTGCCTGATCCCGTGAGCGAACCGCATCGGCGTAGATCTCATCAATATCGTGAGAGAGATTATCCAACGCACGACGTAATGCACCCTTCCAGTGACCTGTACCACCCGTACAAAAACACCCTGTGGCCCAGCGTCCCAGATTGTGCGCACAGCTCCATGCGGTGTTTTCCACCACCTCTACCTCCGCAGTCGGTGGATGCTGGCGAAGATAGTGCCCTAACGTCGTCACCTCGTAGACATCGTTAGACGTGGGAGTCAGCAGCGCCCGCAGCACTTCCACGCCGTGCTTGTGGTGGTGACCGAAGGTCTCGCCATCCGTCGCCAACAGCGTCAAAGAATCAGAGGGCGCGCCACGGAGCACACCGTTGACCCAGTTGCGGCTGTGCGCCACAGGAGGCATATTGAAAGAGAAAGAGTTAGAAAGATGACGGTCTCGCACAAAGATGGTAATGAAGCGATTCTTGTGAAGTCGCACTTTGTACGGCCCCGCGCGCCGGGAAAGGTCTCCCCGCACTTGTTCGTCGGAAAGCACTACAAACCACAATCCGGATTCTGCAACTGCCTCCAAAGTGGCGTAGTCCACCGCCATTTCGGGCAACCAGATGCCATCGGGACGATACCCGAAGCGATGCTTGAAACTGGCGATTCCCCAGCGAATCTGGCAGCGCTTGTCCCGTCCCCGGGCCAGAGGTAAGATCGTGTGGTGAACAGACTGCGCCAGAGCGTTGACCACATTATAACGCCCGTAGTAACGATGGACAGAGTGAACAATCTGCTCATACGTATCGTGGGCCTCCAAATCCATCCAGCGGGCCAGGGTGCCGCCGAGGTTGAAGCTGAGCCGATTCAGATTGCCGGCGAGTACGTTGGGGCGATAACACTCGGCAGTGATGCGCGCATTCCAGTTCGGATAAGGGGCAGCACTCGGCTCAATTTTGTAGACACCCGTGAAAGGATCCTCACGCGGCGGTTGGTAGAAGTGACCGTGGACGCAGAAAAGGGGTTTTTTCATAGAACACTCAATCTATCTAAAGGGGGGGAAGGAGACTCCCGTGCAGAGCCAGCGCTCGCCGGTAGAGATCGGTATAGGTCCGTGCGGAGGACGACCAGGAGAAATCCATCCGCATGGCGCGCTCCTGAATGGTCTGCCAACGGGTGGGATTCTGGTACACTTCCAGGGCCCGTCCCAGCGCTTCCAGTAGTGCCTCAACCGTGAAGGGCTCGAAGACAAAACCGGTGCCACGCTCTGGATGTGTCGTGACATCGAGAACCGTATCCGCCAGACCGCCGGTCCCTCGGACAACGGGCAACATCCCGTAACGCATGGCGATCATCTGCCCCCTGGCCCCCGGCTCTGAAAGGCTGGGCAGCAGGAACAGGTCGGCGCTGCCGTAGATGCGCCGGGCCAGCCGGTCGTCGAAACGGATGTAAACACGCAGACGATCCGGAAAATCGTTTTGCAGCTTGCGCAGCGCCTGCTCGTAGACAGGATCTCCGGTTCCCAGCAATACGACCTGAACGTCCTCCTGGGTCAGCAGCGTCTCCAGAGCCGGCAGAAGAATATCCAGTCCCTTGAGCCGGTCCAATCGCGAAATGAAGCTCAGCAGCGGCACATCGGCTCGCGCCCGCAAACCCGCCTCCCGCTGCAAAGTAGCCTTGTTAACGCTCCGCATCCGCAGCGAGTCGACGTTGAAGGTTTGAGTTAGTGCCCGGTCGGTGTGAGGATTCCACACCTCATAATCAATTCCATTGAGAATGCCAAAGAGGGATCCGCGTCGCTTCTTCAACAGACTCTCCAATCCCATCCCAGCCTCCCCTGAGGTAATCTCGTGGGCATAGGTGGGGCTGACCGTGCTGAGCAAATCCGCGTGAGCAATACCCTGGGCCATCCAGTTGAGCTGACCCGGGGGTTCCACCGCCAGATGGGGGATGTGGGTCATCCGGCCAAACGTGAGGATCAAACGGCCGCATATGCCTTGATAGGCCAGATTGTGGATGGTGTAGAGCGTCGCCAGATCCCGATAGAGAGGCTCCCGGGCGCCGTAGATCCGCAACCAGGCGATCACAGGGGCGGTATGCCAATCTAGGGCGTGCACGACGTTGGGTTTCCAGTCCAGAACCTTGAGCGCCGAGATGGCGGCCCGCGAGAAGAAAGTGAAGCGCTGAGGGTCGTCGTTGAAGCCGTAGACCTTCTCCCGCTCGGAGAAATACTTATTGTCCCAGATCAGATAGACGGGTAGATCATCAATGTCGGTCTCCAGGAGATGGACCTGTTCCTCTTCCTGGCCCAGAGGTACGGGGATAGAGTGGCCTACCCTGTGAAACTCGTAATCCTTGCTAGAGATGTTGCCATAGCGGGGGATGAGCAGGCGCGCATCGATGCCCTGACGGCGCAACGCCTTGGGCAGCGCAGAAGCCGTGTCCGCCAGTCCTCCGACCTTGGCAAAAGGCGCCGCCTCAGCGGCGAGGATGAGCACCCTTAAAGTGTCATTCATTGCGTCGTTCATCACTCTCTCCTCGTGTTCGAATGTGCGCGAATTCCGCAACTGCCCACATTATAGTCCACTTCGGTAGGAGAGCAACGACTCTTTGACTCGCACTCCTGCCGATGGCCCCTTCGTCCGAAAATGCTATAATCGGGGCAACCACAGTGCACTCACTACACTCAACAAAGGAGATTTGCAATGAAAGGTCCCCGCGCGCTGTTGATCACCGCACTTGTAACTTGCTTTCTACTTGGAGGTGGTTTGCTCCTCATCCGCGCCCCCCTGAAGACCCAGGCCCAGGCTTCGAGCCCGGCCCTACCCGGCTCCGTCGTCATCAACGAGATCGCGTGGATGGGGACGGCTGCTGATTACAACGACGAATGGATCGAGCTCTACAACACCACGGACCAGTCCATCGACCTGACGGGCTGGACACTCGTCGCAGACGATGGCTCTCCCAGCATCAATCTCAGCGGCGTCATCCCCGCCCGGGGGTACTTCCTGCTCGAACGCAGCGATGACGACACCGTAAGCGACATTCCGGCAGATCAGATCTATACGGGAGCATTGGGAAATGATCCTGGAGCCGAAACGTTGCGACTTAAGGACACCACGAACCAGGTTATCGACACCGCCAATGCAGACGGCGGCGCCTGGCCCGCCGGGGACAACGATACGAAGCAGACCATGGAGCGCATCGACCCCTGGGCTCCCGACACCGACGACAACTGGGCCACCAACGACGGCATCACCCGCAATGGTCTCGACGCCAACGGCAATCCCATCAACGGCACACCGAAGGCCACCAACTCCGCTTATGCCCCCGCCCCCCGCGCCGAGCTGGAGGTGACCAAGAGCGGCCCCCTCACCGCTGAAGTTGAAAGCCTGATCACCTACCGCCTTCTCATCACCAACACCGGCGCCCTCACAGCGACAGACACCCACCTCACCGATACCCTGCCTGTTGACTTTGTCCCCATCGCTACCTCCCACCCCACCCTGACCCAGCAGGGCCCCATCCTCGTCTGGCTACTGGGCGAATTGCCCCCTAGCACCGGTCAGGAGATCACGTTGACCGTGCAGGTTCCCGAGCTTGCCGGAGATTACGTCAACGTCATCACCGCCTCCACCACAACCCCCGAGAGCTGGCTGCACAACAACAGCGCTGCACACACCATCAGCGTTCTCCAGGAGCCCACCGCCGCCGCCGATCTGGTGGTCACCAAGAGCGGGCCCCTTACCGCCGAAGCCGGCAGTCTCATCACCTACCGGCTCCTGGTGACCAACACCGGATCCCTAACCGCCACGGACACTCACCTCACCGACACCCTGCCGGTCGACCTCCTGCCCATCGCCACCTCCCACCCTACCCTGACCCAGCAGGGCCCCACCCTTGTCTGGCTGCTGGGGGATCTGGAGAGCGGCAGCGCCGAGGAGATCACGCTCACCGTTCAATTGCCCGAGGCGCAAGGGGGGATCTTCGTCAACGTCATCACGGCAACGACCGCCACGACGGAGACCATCACCCACAATAACAGCAGCAGCCACAGTGTCGATGTGGGCACGCCGTGGGTCCTCATCAACGCCGCGCTCTACGCCGGCTATCCCACCAGCGGCGGCCCCGGTGAGGCCATTCAACTGGTCAACGCCGGCACAAAAGCCGCACAACTTGAGGGTTGGGAGATCTGCAAGTACGGCACGCCCCTGATCTGCCGCCCCCTGCCTAGCATCGACCTTCCCGCCGGAGCGTTCGTCTGGCTGGCACAGAATGCGCTCAACTTCGAGACCTCCTTTGGCTTCGCACCCGACTTCGCTCCCAGCCCCTGGATCGGCATGACGGATGGCGGCGGGGAGCTTATTCTGCGGGATGCGACCACGGCTATCGTCGACGTCCTGGTCTACAACGCCGGACAGATCGCGACCAACGGCTGGAGCGGCCCAAGCGTCACCGATTACAGCATCGGCCTCGACAGCAAATATCAAATCCTCGCCCGCATCCCCGACGAGCGCACTGGGCTCCCCAGTGCCGATACGGACACCGCCGCCGACTGGATGCAGGATCCCAACAATCCCCAACAGGGGCGGCGCGCCCTCTATCCCGGCTGGGACTACATCCAATCGCCCACCACCCCCCTCTTCTGGCCCTTGCAGGCCACCGAACCGGCGACCGTCGTGGTAGGCATCGCGCCCGACAACGCCTTCGACGTGATCTCCGCCACGCTGATGCAAGCCACGCGAGCCATTTCTATCGAGGTCTACACCCTGCGCCACCCCGCCATCGTTGACATTCTGGAATCCAAGGCCAGCCAAGGCGTCAGCGTCACCATTCTGCTGGAGGGCAGCCCGGCCGGGCTCGCCGCTGAGGATTGGGAGCAGGAGCTCAACGCCTGCAAGATCATCGAGACGGCAGGCGGGCGCTGCTATTTCATGATCAGCAACAGCGATAGCAGCGATCGACGCTTCAATCGTTACTCCTTCCTTCACTCCAAACTGATCATTGTCGATGATCGCTGGGTCGTTGTCGGTACGCAGAACCTTACCAACAGTAGCATGCCCGCCGACGACAAGAGCAACGGCGTGACCGGATCCCGGGGCGTCGTCATCGCCACCACGGCCCCCTCCGTCGTGCAGCGGGCGCGGGAGATCTTCGCCATGGACTGCGATCCAGTCAACCACCGGGATATCCTGCGCTGGAATACCGGCGGTATTGACTACGCGAAGTACGGGTTACCCAATCTACCCTACGATCCCACCATCCCCGACGGCATCTCCGACACCGTACGCTTCCCCTCTGCGCTCGTCGTCACCGGGACGATGGGCTTTGAGCTCCTCACCGCGCCCGAGGCAACCCTCCGCCGGTCGGACGGGCTGCTGGGTCTCCTGGCCCGGGCCGGCAGCGGGGATCGCGTGTACGTGGAGCAGCTGAACGAGCCCCCGGCGTGGAACCATGACCCGCACATCGAGCCCAATCTCCGGCTGGAAGCCTACATCGACGCCGCCCGGCGCGGGGCAATGGTGCGCATCCTCGTCGACAGCACCAGTTACACAGCCACCCATCGCAACACCTACACCCGCACCGTCGTCTACGTCAACGACATCGCCGCCGCCGAGGGCCTGGATCTGCGTGCCGCCGGCGGCAGCCCGCTCAGCTACGGCATCCACAACAAGATGGTCCTCGTCTGGCTAGAAGGCGAGGGCGGGTACGCCCACGTCGGCTCCATCAACGGCAGCGAGCGCTCCAACAAGGCCAACCGTGAGGTCGCGCTGCACGTGCAGGACGATCGCGTCTACGCCTACCTGGAGCGCGTCTTCCTGACCGACTGGCATCTTTCGAACCCCGTCTATCTTCCCCTGGTGCTGCGCAACTACACGCCGCCCGCACCGCCCGTGCCCTACGTGGTCATCAGCGAAGTGTACTATAAGGGCTCGGCCAACGGAGAATGGGTGGAGATCTACAACCCCACCCCCGATCCCGTCGATCTGACCCACTACAAGATCGGCGATGCCGAACATCCGGGGGCCTTCGAAGGCATGTACCGCTTCCCACCGGGGACCGTCATCCCTTCCCAGGGTGTGCTGGTGGTCGCCTACAACGGGACCGAGATCCCGCAGGCCGATTTTGAGATCCGCGAAGATCCTTTTAACCCATCGCCCATCCCGAACATGATTTTCTACGAGGGCTGGGGCCACCCCAACTACGGATGGGGGCTGCGCGACGGCGGGGATCAGGTGCTGCTCCTGGGGCCCAATGACGTGCCCGTGGATGTCGTCGTCTGGGGAGACGCGGCCTATCCGGGTGTCGTCCCCCACCCCGGCGTCGAGATTTACAACGACTCCCTCCAGCGCTATCCGCCCATCTACGATACCGACAACTGCGCCGTGGATTTCCGTTCCTGGACGCCTAGCCCGGGAGAAGTGATCCATCCCGAGTAGTCCTTCTGAGTGAGCAACAAGGGCAACGCCCTTCCCGCTCAGAGAGGAAGGGCGTTGCCACGTTTTGCGTCATGAGACAGGAATCAGCGCTCGGTGGGATCGAAGGCGACAGGAGGCAGCGCCCCGCGCTGCAGATCACGTCGGGCGAGGAAGTTGCCCCCGACGAGCAGGATAGCCCCGACCCACTGCCACCCGTTGAGGCGATCCCCCAGCAGAAAGAGCGCCAACCCCAGGCTGACCACCATCTCCAGCAGCGAGATGATGGCGGTCTGCACACCCCCCAACCGCTCCAGACTGAAGAACATCGCCAGCCGGGAGAGTGCCGTAGTACACCCCAACGCGCCGATCGCCACCCAGCCCCCAGCCGCAATCGGTTCAATCGAAGCCGGCCCCAGCAGCCGTGCCACCGAGACCGTCACCGCCATGCCGGTAAGAATGTAGAGCGTCGCCGGACGGGCGGGGACGTCAGCCAGCACCCACTGCCCCATCACGAAGTACCAACCATTGACCGCCGCCGACGCGGCCATCAGCATGGCGCCCAGATAATCAGAGCCGCCCACCCCCCAGGGCGCAGTGACGAGCAGCGCCCCCACCAGCGCCGCCACCAATCGCACCACGGTGAGGCGGGTTACCGGCTCGCCCGAGGCACTGAGGAAGATCACCACCCAGACGACGTAGAGGGTGCTCAAAAGGGAGGCCTGAGAGGCATCCAGACGCTCCAGCGCGGCGTAGTAGAAGATGGAGCCGATGCCGTTCACAGCTCCGACGAGCAGACAGCTGAGAAGCTCCTGCGCCCGCAGATGAAGATGCCCCCGCCAGGCGACTGAGTAGATGAGGTAGAGAAAGAGTGCGGCTACCAGTGAGCGCAACGCCGCCAGCGTGAGGGGAGTGACGCCGGCACGATAGGCAAACTTGCCCAGGATGGGCGCCCATCCCAACAGAAAAGCCGCCAGCAGACCGCTGTAGAGACCGCCGGAACGCCGGCGACCCTCGCCCACAGCCTCTCCCATTGGGCGCTTCACAACTGCTCCTTCCGTGCTATACTGCCTGCCATGACTCGTCGCCAGACGCTGTTACTGATCCTTTTGGGAGCCCTGGATCTCGCCGTGCTGATCCTGCTGGGCGCCACTGTACTGCAGACCCGGGAATCCCAACCCCTGCTCTCTCCGGTTCCTGCTGCCTGCCCTGCTCTGGTGCTCGACGCGCTTCCCGCACACCTCGCGCCGCACGTTGCCTGGCAAGAGAAACGCTTGACCCTTTCGCTGACCGCGCGCTATCCCACCGCAGAGCCGCCTCCCGGCAGCGCTCAACTCCTCTGGCCGGCACTGGAGAGCTTGCGAAGGGCCGCAAATGCCGGCTGCGCCCTCCCCGCCGAAATTCGGGTGAGCCTCGCCGCCCACGGGCAGAGCCGAACGGTGAGCCACGTCGTCCGGGTAGAGGGTGAGACCCTCGCCGCCTGGCTCCAAGAAGCGCTGACCGAGGAGGAGTTCATCGCCCGCGCCGGATACTACAGCAGCGACGTCAAAGAGCGCGCAGTTCCACCTCTCCCGTGACGGCGTCCACGATAGCATAACGGGGCGGGCCCAAACGTCCCATCAGCTCGCCGGGGTTGACCAACAGCGTCTGCCCCACACGCTCCTGATGGGCCTCGTGATCGTGACCGTAGCAGACGAGATCATAGAGGTTGCTGTGGGCCAATGCCCGAGCCAGCGCCGGGTAATGCACGAGGGCGACCCGATACCCCTCCAGGTCCAGTTCAGCGAAGACCCCGTGAAGATGCACATTGCCCACTTGGTGGACGAGCTCCGTCATCAGCCATTGATCCCCGTCGTTATTCCCCCACACCACATGGACGGGTCCGGCAAAACCCTCGGCCATGGCCTTGAGCGTGAAGGGGGCGTTGAAATCGCCGCAGAAGAGCAACACCTCGACCCCGGCAGCCTGCATCTCCTGCAGGGCCTGCTCCAATGCCGCCAGGTTATCGTGAATATCCGAACAGATCGCCAACTTCATGAGGCATCCTCCTTTCCTACCACTGCTGCCAGAATGCGGTCCGGTTCGTTGGTGATGAGGACATCGACCCCTCGGGCGGCAAGGCGGACCGCCACCTCCTCATCATCCACGGTCCACGCTGCCACCTTCCGGCCCCGACGGTGGGCCCACGCCACGCCCCACGCCGTGATCAGGCCATAGTAGGGATGTAGCGCCTCGTAGGGCGTCACCAACGCGAGCAGGCGGTGGCCCAGACTCGGAGGAGCGTAGAGCATCCCGCACGGAATCTCTGGGATCAACCGGCGCATCACGCTGAGTGAATAGGGCTTGAACGAGGAGAACCAGATCCGGTCTTGCAACCCCATCCGCCGGACCACCTGTGCTACCGCCGCTTCCAACTCGGTCCCCCGGCCCGTGAGAGGCTTGAGCTCAATGTTGACCAACAGCCGCTTGCCCACCTCCTCGAGCGCCTCCGTCAACGTTGGAATCCGCTCTCCCGCGAAAGCCGGCAAGAAATGTGAACCGGCATCGAGGGCACGCAGTTCGGAGAGGGGCAGATCCGTCACCTTCCCCGTGCCATCGGTCGTCAGATCCACCCACAGGTTGTGAATGACGACAGGCACTCCGTCTTGGCTCAGGTAAACGTCCAGCTCCACGCCATCGGCGCCCAGTTCTGCTGCCCTGCGGAAAGCTGCCAGGGTGTTCTCCGGCGCGACCCGGCTGGCCCCTCGGTGCGCCAACACCAGGGGGCGCTCCCGCCACCAGGATTCGGGGAAGCGCGCCATCTAGAGCTCCACGAAGTAGGAAGCTGCAGCCCGGTCGATCAGCTCCTTGCTCAACGCAGGCGGAACACTCAGGTACTCGGCGATGTCGATGATCTGATCCACCAGGTCCCGGGGATGGCAGGCACGCGGCGGTCGCTGGGCCTTGATGTAGTGCTCCTGGATGAGGTAGGCTAGCGCCCGGTCGTCCACGGTGATGTCACGCGATCGGCAAATGCGGCGGAAAATCTCCCGGTACCCGTCCCAGTCGGGATCGTTTACCTCGATCTTGTGACGGATACGCCGCAGGAAAGCTTCATCCACCAGATCCTTGGGCTCGAGGTTGGTCGAGAAGACGATGAGCACCTCGAACGGAATCTCCAGTTTGCGCCCGGTGTGCAGCGTCAAGTAGTCCAGCCGCTTCTCCAGGGGCACAATCCAACGGTTGAGGAGGTCACGGGGCCGGACTTGCTGTCGCCCGAAGTCATCGACGAGCAGGATGCCGCCGTTCGCCTTCATCTGGAACGGCGCCTCGTAGTATTTGTTGTCGATATCGTATACCAGATCCAGCGCCTCCAACGTCAGCTCACCCCCCACGATGATCAGAGGGCGTCGAATGCGCATCCAGCGGGCATCCACTCCCCGCTGCGCCCCCTGCTCTTCGATCGGCATGTGATTGACGTTGTCGAAGACCTTGACAATCTGACCCTCCGTTTCGACAGCGTGGGGCACGTACATGTCACCTTCCATCAGCAACGAGCCGATGGCCTCGGCGATGGAAGTCTTGCCGTTGCCAGGAGGGCCAAAGAGAAAGATGGAGCGCCCCGAGTTGACGGCGGGGCCGATCTGATCGAAGGCTTTCTCGCCGATGACCAGGTGGGCCAGAGCCTGTCTCAGATGCCGCTGATGCACCTTGACGTCCTTGAGACCCTGCTGGCGCATGGCGGCATTGTAGACCTCCAGCGGCACGGGGACGATTCCCGCGTACTCCGAGCGCTGCTGGGCATCCTGGGCCATCTCACGCCCCCGCGAGGTCAGAATGTACTCGTAGGCGGCTTCGGAGAAGCCGCTCATGCCCGTCGCGCCCCGAACCTCGCAGAGTCGTTCGCGCTTAAGAAACTCCAGGATCTTATCGAGCACCCCGGCAAAGGGCAACCCCATGCGCTCGGCCAATTCCCGGCCTGCGAGATAACTCTCGAAGTAGAGAATCTTGAGCGCCATGTCGGTGAGCAGTCCCATGGTCAACCCCGTATCCTCGATGGAACGAGGCGCTCGGGGAACGAAGGATCCCGCCTGAATAATCGGTCGTTGTGCCATCTGAGCCTCCAAGTATCATACCAGAATCTTACCGCATTATAGACCGGGTTAGAGAAAGAGCAACGCAGCGCAGCGGGCAGGGCAGCGCCCTCACGAGATGACGAAAGGTTCCCGGGGCAGGCTGGTCAGCGTCTCCGATCCTTCCGGCGTGATCAGCACGTCGTCCTCGATACGGATTCCGCCCAGCCCTTCGAGGTAGATGCCGGGCTCGACAGTGAAGACGCAGCCGGGCTCCAACCGGGTCCGATCCCCGGTGACCAGGGAAGGAGGTTCGTGAGCCTCCAAGCCCAGGCCGTGACCGGTCCGGTGGGTGAAGGAAGCGCCATAGCCCGCCTCCTCGATGACCGCCCGGGTCACAGCGTCCACCGCCTCAGCGGGCAGCCCGGGCCGCGCTGCCGCTCGCCCGGCAGCGTTGGCCCGACGCACAAGCTCGTGAAGCTTCGCCAGCTCTCCCTCCGGCTCGCCGAAGACCACCATCCGGGTGATGTCGGCGACGTAACCGCCCACCGACGCTCCCCAGTCAACGACGACCCAATCCCCCGTCTCGAAAGGCCGCGATCCGGGAACGGCGTGAGGCAGCGCACCGTTGGGGCCACCGGCGACGATAGGCGCGAAAGCCGGCCCCTCAGCCCCGGCGGCGACGAGCGCTGCGGTCAGCCTGGCAGCCGCCTCCGTCTCCGTCATGCCGAGACGCAGCTCGTCCAGCCAGCTCCAGAAAGCGTTCTCCGTCACGCTCACCGCCCGGCGGAGGGCAGCAATCTCCTCCGGCCCCTTGATCAGGCGCAGGGAGGAGAGCAGGTCATCGGCAGGCAGGAGCTCCGAGCCCGAAGCATACCGCTCCAGAATGCGCGCCTCCAGCAGTCGTATTCCGAAGAGCTCGACACCGATGCGGGCTTCCGCCAGCTCCAGTGAGGCGCACGCCTCGTGGAAAGCGAGGGCGTAGCCCTCCTCGTCGGTATAGGGGAAGTTATTCAAATGGGAGACTTTCCCGGCTTCCAACGCGGGCAACACAAACGCTGGCGCTTGGTCAACAGGAAAAAAGGCCAGAATGGGACGCTCGCTCACGTGAAAGGAGAGTCCCGTGACGTAGAAGAGATTCGGGCCCGGCATCAACGCCAGAGCATCCAGACCCTGGGCCTGGGCGGCATCCAACAAGGCTTGCAGACGGTTCATTGCATCCTCCATGGCTAATCGGCAAATGTAGAATGGCAAGGGGCGAACAGGAGCGGTTCCCCGTCCCCCATCACCCTTTCCTCAGAGAATCCATAGTCCAACAGACGGTCGAATCAGTCGCCCTCAGCTGCGTGAGAATGCGCTCCACGAGCTCCTCCGGCGACGCGTCCACCGTGATGCGCAACGCAGAACGCGGCGGTTCCAGCGTGGCGAGCTGGCTATCCAACAGACTCGACGGCGCGAAGTGTGCTGAGCGCTCCTCCAACCGCTGCCGGATGAGCGCGGGAGGCCCCTCAAGATGGACAAAGCACACCTTGCCGGGCACCTCCCGCAGATAGTCTCGATAGCTCCGCTTGAGCGCGGAACAGGCGAAAACCGCATCACACCCCTCGGCAGCCAAGGTAGACATCCGCTCGCGCAGCGCCTCCAGCCAGGGCCAGCGATCCTCATCGCTCAGCGGCTCCCCACGCGCCATCTTCGCGACGTTCGCGGAAGGATGGAGATCATCCCCCTCGTAGAAGGACCACCCCAGGCGCCGGGACAGCAGACGCCCCACCGTGGTCTTGCCCGCCCCGGCGACCCCCATCACCACGATCAACAACCGTCGCCTCTCTCTCGCGAGTAGCCGGAGGCAATCGTGGTAAAATGATCTGTAACTAGAGACAGGAGGTCTTCACCCATGATCATTCGCCTACCTATTGGAATGCTCGGCTCCAACACCTATCTGCTCTACGATGAAGAGAGCCGAGAAAGCGCCATTATAGATCCCGGTGGGGAGACAGCCCCGCTCTTTGAGAAAATCAAAGACCGCCGGCTGGACGTACGCTATCTGCTCAACACCCACGCCCACTTCGACCACATCGCGGCCAACGCGGAAGTGAGCGCGCGTTACGAGGTTCCGCTGGGCCTCCATCCCGCCGACGAGGAGCTCTTGATCCGGGGAGGCGGAGCCGCGCGGTGGGACATCGCGTACGTCCCCTCTCCGGAACCCAGCCTCTCCCTGACCGACGGCAAAGCGCTGAAGCTGGGAGCGCTGACCCTTGAAGTCGTACATACCCCCGGGCACACGCCGGGAAGCATCTGCCTCTACATCCCCCAGGAAGGGGCGATGCTGACGGGCGACACCCTCTTCCCGGGCAGCGTCGGGCGCACGGACCTTCCCGGGGGCGACGCTCGTCAGCTGACCGAGAGCCTGCGCCGCATCCTCACCTTCCCTCCCGAGACCACGCTCTACGCCGGGCACGGCGAGAAGACGACACTGGCCCAAGAGCGCCGCTCCAACCCCTGGCTCAAACGGCTGGCGTAAGGCAGATCTCCTACCGAGGCTCCTCCTTTTACGCACCTGCCCCCTCGTGAGAGGGGGCAGATTACATCCAGCGGTGATTAGCCGCCGGCAAGAGATCGCAGGATGCCGAGCATGCTCAACCCTAACTTCAAGGCATCGCCTGCCGTGAGCGCCTCGACATGCTCCACACCCTCTTCGTCGCTAGTGACTCTGGCAGAGTTGTAATAGAGCAGCCCCCCCACGGCGCCAAACGCAGCGCCGACCACACCCCCAATGAGCATCACCCGTGTCTTAGCATTCATATCGCCCTCCTTGAAATGAGTTGGTTGATGATGGTTGTGAACATACGCCACCCACTGTAAGCCTTGATGAAGGGCGCCGCAATCGCATCTGAGGCGCGCTCGACCCCTTCACGCAGCTTCTCCGCGTATCCAAAGGCCAGACGCAAATAGTCCCGCACTAACAGGCGTAACCGGTAGATGCCATAGGCCACTGCGGCGACCAGAAGCAGCAATAGCAGCGTCCCTACCAGGGCCTGCAGAGAAAGAAAAATCAACGCGATGTCGCGTGGTGTCGCAAACATGGTTCCCTCCTTGCTACTGACTGCCTATAGTATAGATGAGAAGGCGGGAATCACAAGAGGCGCTGCCATAACAGCGGACCGAGGATGAGTAAGCCGACAACCACGGCAATGCCAGCTGTGAGCAACACGGCCCCCGCCGCCATATCCTTGACCTGCTTGGCGAGAGGATGATAGTCAGGGCTCGCCAGATCGACCAGTTTCTCCGCGGCGGAGTTGAAGATCTCGGCGACGAGCACCGTTCCGATGGTCAGGATCAACGCTACCCAGCCCAAGACCGACGGTCTCACCCAAGCCGCCAGCAACACGACCATCACCGCCACGCTCAGATGAATACGGAAATTCCGCTGAGACTTCATCACCAGCCACAGACCGGCGCTCGCAAATCCAAAACTCTCCAGGAGCGAGGGGTGCCCCTTCTCTCTCATTCGGGCAAGGGCGCGCTGATGTTCAGCAAACTCAACAGCTCTGCCTGCGCCGCCCACATCGCCGCCTTCTCTGCGGATTCCGCGTGATCGTAACCCAGCAGATGTAGCGTCCCGTGGACGATGAGCAACTGTAGCTCCTCGGTAAGCGTGCATCGAACCTCCTCTGCTTGTCGCTGTGCCTGAGGCAACGAAATAACAATATCACCCAGATAGGCGGGAAACTCTCCCCCGCCGCCACCGAAAGGCCCACCCGCGGCGGACTCGGAAAAGGAAAGTACGTCCGTCGTCCGGTCAAGACCGCGAAAACGTCGATTGAGCGCTCGCATCGACGCGTCGTCGGTCAGCACAATCGACATCTCCTGTGGCTCGGTGACAGATTGATGCTTCAGGGTGGCCAATGCCGCCACCCGGAGATAGGTCTCGTCCACTTCCGGCTGCTCGACTTCGGTTTGAATGTTGACTACGTGTTTGATTGCCACGAGCTACGTCTCCTTCTCCGGCTCTCCGTTCTCGTTTGTGTCCTTTCCAGGGTACTGCACGCGCGGATGGTAGGCCCCGCGCAGAATCTCCACGTACGTCTCCTTCACGATGTTCAGCTCCTTGAGTGTCAGCGAGCAATCATCCAACTGCCCGTCGCGAATGCGCGCCTCGACAATGCCATCCACGATCTGCGCCACAGCCTCCGGAGAGGAAGGTCGAGCCGCCCGGGTTGCAGCTTCGCAGCCATCGGCCAACATGACCAACGCCGTTTCCGGTCGCTGCGGTCGGGGGCCGGGATAGCGAAACTTGGCTTCGTCGACCACGCCCTCTGCCCCGCCCGCTGCCTCAACCGCTTTGCGGTAGAAGAAACTCGCCTGCAGGGTGCCGTGATGCTCGGGGATGAAGGCCCGCACCGGCGCCGGCAGACCGTACTCCTTGGCCATCTTTATCCCATCACTGACGTGCCCCACGAGAATGCCCACACTCGTCTCCGGATCGAGGCGGTCGTGGGGATTGCTGAGCCCTTCCTGATTCTCAATGAAGAAATAGGGGCGCACCAGCTTGCCAATATCGTGATAATAAGTACCGGCACGCGTCAGTAGCGCATTCGCACCGATGCGCTCCGCGGCCTGCTCAGCCATACTCGCTACCATCATCACGTGATGGAAGGTCGCCGGCGCCTCGCGCAACAAGCGCTGAAGCAGGGGATGATTGGGATGGCTGAGCTCGACGAGGCGGAAGGTGGTCGCCAAGTCGAAGAGCGGGGCCAACAAAAAGAGCCCCCCCAGGGTCAGCCCACCGGAGATCACGCCGCCAGCCACGCTCACACCCGCTTCCAACACGAGGGGCACAACGTCGATTCCCGTCCCCACCGAAGCGAAGGCCAGACGGATCATGGCCCCCACCACCCCGCCGATGAGACCAGCACGAAAAATCGAAGCGGTCTGCTCGTAGCGCGGAAGCACGAGCGCCGCCGCCAGCCCATTGAGCGTGACCAGCACCATCACCATCAGAGAGCCCCCGCCGATCCAACCGGAGACGGCCCCCACGAAAAGCACCGCACCCAAGGCTGTGGGATACCCAACGGCAGAGACCAGCAACATCCCCAACGCCGCCACCGGAAAGAGATAGAGCAGCAAAGGGCCGGAGGGGATCAACAGACGCGCCATCAGAATGAAGGTGCTCAGCAATAGCAACACCAATCCCTGCACTCTCAGATTCATCAGCACGTCGCGCTGCATGCGATACAGGTAAAAGCCGAAGAGTAAGACCCCGGCGAGCACCAGCAGGCTCATGAGCCCCACATCCTGCCACTCAACCCGTTGTGCCGTCAAACCCAGTTCTTCCAGAGCTTCCAGCTCCAGATCGGTCACCACACTTCCTTCCCGGACGATGACCTCACCACGCTGCACCGTCTCGATAACCGGACCCACCTCTGCGGCTGCCGCCTCCCGAGCTGCCTGGGTTGCCTCTGCATCGTAGAACGAATTCGGAACGATGAAGCGCTGCACCAACGCCGTCACCAGATTCGCTTCATCCTGGGGCAACTCCAGGGGTACCCGCGCGGGCACCCGCTCCCGTACCGCACCCAGGTTGCCCGCCCGAATCTCCTCCCGGCGCATCACCTGATCCAACAGGCTGCGCGCCTCCAGTTGTACCTGACGCCAGCTCACTTCGGGCAAGGTCAACAGGGTACTGATCTCTGTCTGCGCCAGCCCCCCCAACTCCGCCACGCTCATGATCCAAGCTCGTTTCTGAGCCTCGGTCGCGTAGGGGTCGGCACGCACCGCATCCACAAAATCGATCACCAACCTGAGCCGCTCCAGCTGCTCGCGGGCAATGTTGGGATCGGGGCGCGTGTAGATCGCTTCAATGCGCCGCATCGCGGCCTCTTCGGCCTGTTGGGTGCGGATGTCACTCACGTAAGAGATCTCCTGGGGAGCACGGATGTCGGTGGTTGCTACATCCCCGACAGAGAGCGCATAACGTCCGGAAGTTTGAAAGACGAGTGCAAAAAGGGTCACGGCAAAGAGCCCGAGACCGAAGAGCACCTGGCGAAAGATCCACCGATGAGATACTGTTTTAGATTGATAACGTTTCATCACTTCGATTATACAATACAAAAGAGGGAATCCCAAGGATTCCCTCTCAATCTGTAAACTACACTACAAGGTTCTCAAGAGGAAAGAAGCTCCTTGACAATACTGCTTACCAGCCGCCCATCAGCCTGGCCCTGCAACCGGGGCATCAACACTCCCATGACCTGGCCTATCTGACGGGGGGACTCAGCCCCCACTTCAGCAATGGCTTCACGGGCCTCCGCGACGATTTCCTCGCGACTCATCGGCTCGGGTAAGTAGGCCTTGAGGATCTCCAATTCCACGCTGTCCACTTCCACCAGATCGTCACGCCCGGCCTCCCGCGTCATCTCCAACGCTTCTTCCCGGCGCTTCACCTCTTTCTGGATCAGCGTGATGATCTCCTCATCTGCAAGAGCCCCCTGCTCTACTTCCGCCAGTTGCACGTTAAGCAGTACGAGACGCAACGCGGCTTTCCGGCGTTCATCACGCGCGCGGATGGCATCTTGCAGATCTGTCTGCAGTTGTTCTCTCAAACTCATTGAAGGCCTCGATCACTAACATGAGAGACTTCGCGATGCGAAGCTCCCGATCTAATAACGACGCTGGAGATCCTTGGCGGTCGTCCGCCGGCTCTTGCGCAATTTTGCCGCCCGTTTGCGCTTGCGCACAATACTGGGCTGTTCAAAATAACGGCGCTTGCGCAGCTCGGAGAGAATCCGGTCGCCCTGCACCTTCTTCTTGAAGCGTCGCAGCAACGAGTCGAACGACTCATTATTATCGGCCACTACGTACGTCACACATCTCACCCCTTTTTTGCTCCCGGTTTTCCCACCGGCTAGGAATGGGCAGCGTCAGCTACGATACGCGCCAAAGAGATTATAGCATCGGGGAGGAGGATGTCAAGCAAAAGCTACAATCGATTCAAGCTCTCACCAATCATAAATGAGCGCCAGGAGCCGTCCGTCAGGAGCACGTAACTCGATGAGATCCCCGCCGGGATAAGCCTGCTGGATTGCCGCCATCTCTTGCATCCGCGCCGGCACGCAGACAAAACGCGCCGGCACCGTGATCCCCTCAGGAAGCACCTCGGGCGGCACATCGCGTCCGGGCACATCACGCAGCAGAAAGGCCAGGGTTCCGAAATCCCAGTAGAGATAGGGCGGACCGAAGAAGAAGACGTGGGCTTCGACCCGGGGATTTTCCACTATGAAGTGGGCCAGATCTGTCGCGATCTCGGCGGTGGGATTGCCATAGCTGCGACCCGGGGCATAGACGCCGAAGTAAAACACCAGATTGAGAAGGCAGCCCATCATGAGCAGCGCCACCAGCCCCCAGCGCGCCAGCTGCGGCCCGCAACTGCGCAGAAGATCCAACAAAGCCAGCGCACCCCAGGCCACCAGAAGCGCCACCGCAGGGATCAACAGCACCCCTCGTTGACTGCTCGGCGGGTTCTCCGTAATCACCCAGGCCGCCCCCAACGTTCCCCCGAACCAGAGCAGGGTGAGCGCGCGAGAGGGCCAACGCCAGCGGAACAGGGCCTCCACCAATCCTACCAACAGTAACGCCCCGAAGACGAAATCCAGCAAGGGTCTTTCCGGGCGATACCAGAAGGTGGGATCGGGCGTCACGTGGAAAGCGCTGGCAGCGAGCCAGAGCTGCTGGAGCAGCAGCGCCAGCGCACTGCGCCCCGTGAGCGCTACCTCCCGCTCCAACCAGCCGGAGGCAAAAATACTGACTGCGTTATAGCGGGCCGAAAGATCAGCGGGCGAGGCAGCATACCAGAGCAACAATGGAAGGGCTACCACCAACCAGCCCCCGGCCAACGTCAGCAGACCACGCCCGTACCGCTTCAAAAAGCGCGGCTCCATCAGCATCCGCCATCCCAACCAGATCGCCACAAGAATCGTGACCCAGCGCGCGCCGAAATAGAGATACCAGCCCGCACCGGCCACCATCCCCGCGAAGCCCCAATACGCCCGGACTTCTGGCTGCCGCAATGGCTGCCGCAATGCCTCCCACAAGAGCCAGAAGCAGAGCGTAGCGATCAGGGGATCGGCGATCTGGTTGGAGGCCAGCCGGCTGTAGTGAATGTGATACGCCCAGCAGGCCACGACCACCGCCGCGAGCCATCCCACCCGGCGCCCCCCCAACGCTCGCCCCAGCAGAAAGGTGGTCAGCACGGTAAAGGTACCGATGAGCGCCGAAAGGGCCCGCGCGCCACCAATGGTCGCGCCGAAGAGCCGCACGCCCATCCCATAGAGGAAAAAGGACATGGTGGGAACCGAGTACCAACCCGTCGTGAAGGGGTTTCCCAGCGGGCGTTCTACCAGCCGAAGCCCGGCCAATACCTGCGTCCCCTCATCCCCTCCCATGTTGGCGGGTAAACTTCCCAGCAGCAACACGCGCGCCAGAAAGGCGCCCACCAAAAGCATTCCCAGAGCCAGTAACTCGCTCCGTTTCCACCGGGGAAGATGCCAGCGCTCTCCCTCCGTGGGCCAGAGCAACAGGATCCCGTACCAGAGCAGGGCGAATAACCAGAAGAGCAGTTGCGGGGTGAAATCAGCAGTGGCGAGCCGCGCGCGCGCAGAAAGACCAACGAGGAATGAGATTAGCAGCGCCGCGAGAAACGCCAGAGTCCGGAAAGGCAGTTGTCGCTTCAGACGCATGAGAACAGTTCGTCCAGAGAAGCGCCGGCGCCCAAGCGTGTAGGTCAAGCCGGCGAGCCCCACCAGGGCAAGCAGTCCCGCATCCCACAGATAGTGGCCTGTGTTCAGGAGATAGGTGGCCAGCAGCAGCAGCAAAAAAGAGACGATCGCGATGCCGTTCATCGAGCAGAACAGAACCCGGGAGGATCAGCCCTCCGAACAGACGTAGGCGACTTCGTCAGCCGTGCCGCGCGCCCGATGACGTAAGAGTCCCAGCGGTGTATTTCCCCGCATGGCGACGGAGAGAATGGTGCTCCCCTCCACGGCAATCGCGTAGAGGTTATAGCCGCCACCCGCTAGCGTCATCTCAAAGCCCGTCTGCTCGCACTGGAGCACCCGTGCCACATCTTGAGCGCTCCGCCAGCTGCGGATGATGGTATCGGCCAGCACCCGGTTATCTGCCCCTCCCAATCGCCCGACAGAAGCCGCCAGCTGCTCCCCTACGGTCAACAGCACCGCCTCCGCCGCTATCTCCCGCGCCAAACCTCGCAGGGCTCGCTCGATCTCTGTACGATGACGGGCCACTACCTTCGCCGAGATAGTGCTCTGAAAGACCGTCTCAACCTCGGGGGATGACGCAGATGCTTCGGACAGTTCAGCCACCTCGACCTCCGGCGGAGCTGGCTCGGCGAAGATCTCGAGCACAGGCTCCTCCACCACCGACGCGCCGCCGTTCAGAGGGGCCTTCAACGCCGCCTCGATGCGCTCGGGCAGTTCGGGAAGGAAGAAGGGTTTCGGCAATACCCCCTGGTATCCGATGATGTCCTTCACCTCCGAGGCCAGATCCTCACCAATGAGGGGAATGAAGATCAGCCGCATCTGAGAGGATATTTCCCGCAAGCTCTGGGCCAGCGCTACCGCCCCCATCTCCTCCAAACCCATGTCCAACAGGGCCAGATCAAAGGACTGCGCCTGGGCTGTATCCAGGGCCTCGTCACATGTAAAAGCCGCTTCGACAGCGTGTTGCTGCCGCCGCAATTCCTCCGTCAACAGGGTGGAAAACGCCTCATTGGGATCGACTACGAGAATTTGCGCCATTGCTTACCTCTGGGTCTAGATCTGAATAGGGCTTCATCGATAGGGCTATGGAAAGAGACATCTTCAGGGAACGCTCAAGTTGCCCCCTATTGTAGTGGAGGGTTGGAAAATGGCAAGCGAAGCCTAACCAATCTTGGGCCTTTCTCCCACCGGACAAATATTGAGTTACAATAGAAGCAAAACCGCCGGCCGACACAGCAAACGAGCAATGAGAAGGGTGATGGGTGAGAGGTTACGATTGACGGGCCGGATTCGCCCCTTGCCAGTTGCCGATTTGTGGATGTGCAGATTTCCCGCGAGATGGAATGGGATGGAGATGAAGACCGGAATCAGATACGTACAGTGGATAATGGCGTTGATAGGGCTGCTGGGGCTCTGCTTCGTGCCCGGCGCGCGCGCCGCCACGGCTACCCCCCTCCCTCCCGTCACAGAAGCGGAGGGACGCCTGGGGACCTGCTACGCCTTCTACGACGATCAGTGGATGATACAGGCGTACGAAGCCGGTTCCCGCTGGGACCGCTTCGATTTCCGCTGGAACGCCATCGAACTCTACGGCTACGACGGGCACGACGCCATCCTTGACCGCTACGCAGCGCTGGGGAATCAGCAGCTGCAGGTCGTCGGCATCCTGGGCGCGACGCCTGAAGCCTACGCCGATTGCCCGTCCCTCACCCGGCAGCGCGCCCAAGCGCTGACCGATCTGCCGCTCGGCCCGGTTCGAGCGTGGACTCTGCACACCAATGATCCCGGCTGGCCCGGCAATCCTCCCAACCCAGCTACCTGTCCGCCCCTCAACCTCGACCTCCCTTGGGATCATCCTGAAAACCATTGGTCCCGGTTCGTCCAGACCACCGTAACGCGTTATCGTGGGCGCGTCGATACCTGGGAGATCTGGAACGAGGCGGATCTGCCGGGTTTCTGGCAGGGGACGCCGCAGCAGTACGCCCAGCTGCTGAAGGTAGGCTATCGGGCAGTGAAGGCGGCCAATCCCCAAGCTACAGTCCTCTTCGGCGGCCTGGCTTACTGGGGCGATCAACAGTTCTATCTCGATGTCCTCGATGCCCTCGCTACTGACCCCGAGAGTACGGCGCACAATGGCTACTTCGACGTGATGTCCCTCCACCTCTACGCCGACGTAGAGTTCGCCCACACCGTCTCGGCGGCGGTCCGGCAGGAGGTGGCGGCGCGGGTCGGCCCCCACCCCCTCTGGCTCACCGAGGCCGGTGTCCGCATCTGGGACGAGGACAATCCCCCACCCGGTTGGGAAGGTGAATGGCCCCCCTACTACTCCGCCACCGGCGCCGAAGCTGCGGCCTACGTGATCCAGGCTTACGCCGGCGCGCGCGCCGCCGGCGTGGAGCGCTTCTTCATCTTCCGCATGCACGACGATCACCCCGGCATGCCCGGTCAACGCTACGGGCTGACACGGGACGACCACAGTCTACGGCCCTCCTACGTCGCCTATCAGGTGGCCGCCCGCTACCTGCGGGGCGAGAACCAGATCACCGGCCCCTTCGGTACCTCGGTGCGACGGATCACCTTTTGGGGCTCGCCCCACGGGCGCATCGACGTGCTGTGGAATCACACGCCCGAGGCCCGCACCTACCAGCATCCGGCTTTGTTGCCCCAGGCCAAGCTGGTGGATCAGGAAGGGACCCAACGCTGGGTTCAGGCAGACGATGGGGTCTTCACCCTGGAGCTGCTCCCCGCCACCAACAACAACCATCCCGAGGGTCGCTACCTCATCGGCGGCGCGCCCGTGCTCCTCATCCAAGAGGATCTCCAACCGCCCGTCTCGACTCTGCACCCGCTGCCGAGCTTTACCGTCGAACCGGAGGTGACGGTGCGCTGGACGGCTTCGGACGCCGGCAGCGGTCTCTGGTACCTGGAGCTGGAGCGCGCCCCCACGACGACCGGCCCCTGGATCCTCGTTGCGGGTTGGGGGGAGACCCAGGGCGCGACGGAGGTCACAGCACCGCTACCCGGACCGGGGACCTGGTACTTTCGAGGTCGGGCGCGGGATCGCGCCGGGAACTGGGAGGCGTGGCCCGCCATCGCCGAGACCTCCACCACCCTGCAACTCACTCGCCCTGTCGCCCTCTTCGTTGCCGTCTTCAGCGACCTCAACGGGGATGGCGCGTGGGGCAACGACGAGCCCGAGCTGCACGACACCCTCATCCGCTGGAAGGACGGCAACGGCACGCTCGTTGCCGAGCAGGTGGGAGGAAGCTGGACCCTCACCGAGACGGTGCCCATCGGCTCTCACACCCTCCACTTTCACCATCCCGAGCATCTCCCTGCCCGCTACAGCTTCGAGGTACTCCCCGGCGAAGGGTCTCAAATTGTAACCCGCACGCAAGGGCTACGGCCCATCACCGACCGCCTCTATCTACCCGTGATAAGCCGAGAAGCGGATTGAAAAGCAAGAGGCTGATCATCGCTGCCAGCTTGCTACTGCTGGCGCTGCTGCTCCTCGCCGGATTGCGACCCGGGCAGCGGAACCGGGGGCTGGAGGCGCTGCACCGCGCCGAAGCCCACCTGACCGCCGGAGAGTACACCGCCGCCGAGCGCGCCCTACACGAGGCAGCACGCCTTCTGCCCACTTCCCCTCATCCCCACCTGCGCCTCGCCCAGCTCTACGCCGCCTGGGAGCATCCCGTATCCGGACGGCTGGCGCTGGCGGAAGCCGCCGCGCGCGGCCTGCAGGATGAGGAGCGCATCCCCCTAGAGCTGGAGCTCCTCGCGGCCCTGGAGGAGTGGGAGCAGGTCGAAGCACTCGCCCGCGACGAGCTGGAAGAGGCCCCCGAGGACCCGGCCCTCTGGGCGCGGCTCACCGAGGCTCACCTGCGGCGCCATCGCTGCGCTGCGGCTCAGGAGAGCGCCGCGATCTGGCGCGACCGCGTCCCTGATGACCCAGCGGCCCGCTGGCAGTGGGCGCTGTTGGCCCTCCACGAGGACGAAAGCGCGCCGGAGCACCTCTGCGCCGCCCATCCCGAGCTCTGCCCCCTCCTCAGTACTTGCGAGGCACCCGCCGGCTGCGATCTCCTGCTGGGACAGCACCTGTTGGAGAGCCGGGAATGGGGGCTCGCCGCCTGCGTGCTCCAGCGGGCCCTGGCGGAGACGCCGGACTCGGCCCCGGCCCACGCCTGGACCGGCGTTGCGCTGGAGCGGCTGGGAGAAGGGGAAACGGCCCGCCGCCACTACGAGCAGGCAACCACGCTGGCCCCCAAGCATCCCCTGGGCTGGCTGCTGCTGGGCGAGCATCGACTGCGGCGCGAGGCGCTGGAAGCTGCGGAAAAGGCCCTCTTTGAAGCCCACCGCCTCGATCCACAGAATCCCGCGCCCGTGCTGGCGATGGCGGCGCGCTTTGCCGCCGAGGGTGAGTACGATGCGGCACACCTCTGGGCCGAGGCCACGCTGGCACGGGCCGGGGACGACGCCGAAATCTGGAAGGCGGTGGCCCGCTTCTACCTGGAGCGCAATCTACAACGAGGAGAGGAGCCGCTGCATGCGGCCTGGGGTGCGGTGGAACGGGCCCCGGGGGATGCCGAGGCCTGGCTGCTGCTGGGCTGGGCCCGGCTGGGCGCCCGCCAACCGGCAGAAGCCCTGAGCGCCCTGGAGGAGGCCCTCGCCCGCGCGCCGACGCTGGCAGAGGCCCACTATCTGCGGGGACACGCGCTTCGCGCGCTGGGCAACGAAAACGCCGCGCAGGATGCCTTCACCCGCGCGGCAGATTTGGGACACACCCCGTAAACGGTCATCAACACAAGACTTCTCCCCTTGCTCGAAGCCCCCGTCCCCGGGGGCGTTCTACGGAGACGGGGGTTTCAGGGCTGGCGCTGCGCCTCCCGATAGACGTAGAGGATGCGCTGCACGACGGTAAACCAAGAGCCCACCGCCAGCACGATCAACGTCGGCAGGACAAAGCCAAGCAGCAACCCCACCCCCAAGACAAGAATGCGCTCCACGCGCGTAAAAATGCCCGTCTTGCACTCGTAACCCACCCCCTCGGCGCGGGCGCGGGTGTAGCTCACCATGATGAAGCCCACGAGAGAGACGAAGACCAGCACCACCTCTAGCTGAGCATCACGGGGCAGCAGGTAGAGGAGCAGACCGCCCAGCAGCAGCGCATCAGAAATCCGATCCAGCGACGAGTCGAGGAAGGCCCCGAAGCGGCTCTTGCGTCCTGTCAGGCGGGCCAGCGTCCCATCGAGCGCATCCGCCGACGAGGTGAGCAGCAGCAGCCCCCCACCCACGCGAATGTGACCCAGCGCCAGCACCGCCGCCGCCCCAGCGCTCAAGAGCACGCCGAGCAGCGTGATGGTGTTGGGATGGAATCCCAGGCGGGCGAGAAAGCGGGCGATAGGTTCGACGATCACCTTTGCCTGCCCCCGCATCCAGTCGGTCAGCGTCTCGTTCCTCTTTGCATCACTCTCGTTCATCGTTATCCCTCGCTGTAGTTCCAAGATTTAAAGTACGTCACATCATAAAGAGACTTCCTGCACCGGCGTCAAAACCTGGATAGTTTATTTTCTTGGAACGGCCTTACCGTCAATCCTCTCCACCATCGCTTGCTAATTCTTCTGCCAATTGCTCTAATGGTGGCAAGACCGCCAACAGGGCAATCTTGAGTTCGGGTAGATCACGCACCACCACCGCCCATACCTGCGCTAAGTCTACCCCCTCATAATCGTGGATCAACACATCACGTAAAGCCGCCATGCTACGCCAGGGAATATCAGGATTTGCAGCACGGTACTCTAGCGGGACGCGTTTGGCGGCCTCACCCATCACCTGCAAGTTGTAGATGACGGCATGTTGAACAATCTCCTGCGTGGAGAAGGCTTTCTCTCCCCCGCTGGTAAAGCGCTCAATACGTTCCACACATTCCAGAATATGGGCCAAGTACACCCTCGGATCCTTTTTCATAAAGGCCGTGCCTCCTTGAGGATACGCTGTCGCAACAGCCAATACAGGCCATTCTCCGTCACGACATCCACGTCGCAACCTAACAGATCGCGGAGATCCAGCAACAGCCGGCCCAAATCAAAGAGACTGCGACCCGGCTCCATTGTCACAAGGAAATCGACGTCGCTCTCCGCCTGCGCCTCTCCACGTGCCACCGAACCGAAAATGCGCACGTTACTGGCGCCGTGTTGGGCAGCCAACGCCAGAATCTCTTCACGTTTCTCGTGCAGGCGAGATTCAATGTCCATCGTACTTCCCCCTTACAATGCTCACACCGTTCATCACACTTGCAATGAGTGCAAAAAGCATTTTACACTACGTTCGGTACCTTTATTGTACTTCAAAAATGGCATAAAGACAGGGTGCGAGTATAGAAGAACCATCGCCGGGGTACCTGATCCAGCTCGCTATTGCGCTTGCCGGATAGAACGTTTGGGCTACAATATCCGAATCAGCGAAAACAGTGTATTCGCACGAGGACAAACACGGCTAATCAGCCAACAGCCTGACGACCAGGCGCCTAGTTACGGAGGTGATTTCATGACAGCGATGATGGCGTTTTGTAATTTGAATTACTACGAGGGCTGCGAGCACCTGGCGGGCTTCTTCAATATCGCGCCCGAGGCCAAAGCCCGCCTCGATAGCCTGCGGGCCGGAGATAGCCATGCCTGAGCTACCGGAGATCGCCAATCTCGCCGCCCAGATGCAGGCAGCGCTCACGGGAAAGCGCATCACCGGCGTCGAAGTCCTCCAGCCCAAGTGCCTCAACCTGCCGGAGGAGGCGTTTGCCCACCGGGTCACCGGCGCGGAGATCACCGGCGCCGCCTACCGGGGCAAGTGGATCGCGGTGGCGACGACGCAAGGGCGGCTCTGGCTCAACCTCAACATGGGCGGCGAGGTGTTGCTCGTCACCCGCGAGACGCTCCCCGAGAAGCTCCGCGCCCTCATCGATTTCGACGACGGCACCACCCTGGCGATCAACTTCTGGTGGATGGGCTATCTGCACCACGTTGCAGAGGGAGAAGCGCACAAGCCAACTGATAAGCTCGGCGCCAACGCCCTCGAGCTCACCCGCGAGGAGCTCGGCGCTCTGCTGAAGGGCCGGCGGGGTCGCATCAAGAACTACCTTCTCGATCAATCGCTCATAGCGGGAATCGGGAACTTCTACGTCCACGACATCCTCTTCCGAGCCCGACTCCATCCTCTGCGCTCCGCCGCCACCCTGGGCGACGCTGACATCACCGCCCTGCACGCCGCCATCGAAGAGGGGCTACGCCCCAGCCTGGAGCGCGGCGGCGCCTTCTACGAGCTGGACCTGCACGGCAAGAAGGGTGGCTACACGATGGATGACGTGCTCGTGGGCTACAAGGAGGAGCAGCCCTGCCCCGTCTGCGAGACCCCCATCGAGAAGCTCAAGACGGGCAGCACCAGCAGCTATCTCTGCCCCACCTGCCAACCTCTGGAATAAGCACCGGGCATCCGCGCGGTGGGCGGCGATTTGTCGCCCACCGCGCTTCGGTGTACAATTAAGAAGACGGTCAGCTATTTAAGCTGTGAGCCACGCAATTTTCCATTTGCGCATTTTCAAGGAGTCACCAACGAGAACAAACATGAAGTATCATTGGGAAGATTTTTAAAGGAGGGCAAGATGAAAACCACACATCTGGGACGCACGGGGTTGGAGGTCAGCCGGCTCTGCCTGGGAACGATGAACTTCGGCCCGCAGACGTCGGAGCAGGAGAGCTACGCCATCATGGATCGGGCGCTGGAGCTGGGGATCAACTTTTTCGACACGGCGAACGTCTACGGCTGGAAGCTGGGCGAGGGCGTCACCGAGCAGATCATCGGGCGCTGGTTCGCCCAGGGAGGCGGGCGCCGGGAGCGGGTGGTGCTCGCCACCAAAGTCTACGGCAAGATGGGCGAAGGCCCCAACGACCGCGGTCTCTCTGCCTACCACATCCGCCAGGCCTGCGGGCAGAGCCTGCAACGCCTGCAGACGGATCACATCGATCTCTACCAGATGCACCACATCGACCGGAACACGCCCTGGGAGGAGCTCTGGCAAACGATGGAGCAGTTGGTGGGCGAGGGCAAGGTCATCTACGTGGGCAGCAGCAATTTCGCCGGCTGGCACATCACCCAGGCCATGGAGACGGCCCGCGCGCGCAACTTCCTCGGTCTGGTCTCCGAGCAGAGCCTCTACAACCTGACCGAGCGCAGTATCGAGCTGGAGGTGATTCCGGCAGCCCAGGATTACGGTGTCGGCATCATCCCCTGGAGCCCCCTGGCGGGCGGACTGCTGGCGGGCGCCGTGCAGAAGGCCCAGGAGGGGCGGCGCGCCTCCGAACGGCTGCAGAAGCGCCTGGAGACCTACCGCGCCCAGGTCGAGGACTACGAAGCCCTCTGCGCCGATCTGGGGGAGGAGCCGGCGGAGGTGGCGCTGGCGTGGCTGCTGCACCAGCCGGGCGTCACCGCCCCCATCATCGGGCCGCGCACCATGGAGCAGCTGGAGAGCGCCGTCCACGCGCTGGAGATCGAGCTGGATGACGAGACGCTGACCCGCCTCGACGAGATCTTCCCCGGCCCGGGCGGAACCGCGCCCGAGGCCTACGCCTGGTAGTAGCCAATTTCATTCGGGGGACGCCTCGCCGAGGCGTCCCTACCCATTTCTGGAGGGAAAGATGTTCATTGTCCACGTTTTTGTCCACGTAAAAGAGGAAGACGTCGCGGCTTTCAGAGCAGCCACCATCGAGAATGCACGCCACAGCGTGCAAGAGCCGGGCATCGCTCGCTTCGATGTCCTGCAGCAATTCGACGACCCCACCCGCTTCGTACTCGTCGAGGTCTACCGCACCCCGGCGGATCCCGCCCGGCACAAGGAGACGGCCCACTACCAGCACTGGCGCGACACCGTCGCTGAGATGATGGCGGAGCCGAGGCAGGCGCTCAAGTACGAGAACGTCTTCCCCGACGAGCTGGGTTGGGGGTAGCGTCGCCATGCGCTTCGAATTTGCGACTGCCAATCGGATTATCTTCGGACCGGGAACCCTGGCGGAGGTCGCCCCCCTGGCACAGCAGTGGGGCGAGCGTCTCCTCGTGCTGACGGGGGAGACGCCGGAACGGGCTGCACCGCTGGTGGACGCGCTCCGGCAGCAGGGGGTGTCCGTGGCGACCTTCGCTGTGGACCGGGAGCCGACCATCGCCCTGGCCCAGGCAGGGACGGAAGCCGCCCGCAAGCACGATAGCGAGCTGCTCATCGCCTTGGGCGGCGGCAGCGTCATCGACGCGGGGAAAGCCATCGCGGCGCTCCTCACCAACGGCGGTGAGCCGCTGGACTACCTGGAAGTCATCGGACGGGGGCAGGCCCTCACCCGCCCCTCGGCCCCCTTCATCGCCATCCCCACCACGGCGGGCACCGGCGCAGAGGTGACACGCAACGCCGTCCTCGCCTCGCCGGAGCACGGCGTGAAGGTCAGCCTGCGCAGCCCCTACATGCTCCCCACCCTCGCCGTCGTCGACCCGCAGCTCACCCACTCCCTGCCGCCGGCGGTGACGGCGAGCACCGGTCTGGACGCCCTGACCCAGGTCCTCGAACCCTACGTCTCCCGGCAGGCCAACCCGCTCACCGACAGCCTCTGCCGGGAGGGGCTGGCGCGGGCCTCCACCGCGCTGCGGCAGGCCTACGCCGACGGGGAGGACGCCGAGGCCCGGGAGGACATGGCGCTGGTCAGTCTCTTCGGCGGGCTGACGCTGGCCAACGCCAAGCTGGGCGCCGTCCACGGCTTCGCGGGCGTGCTGGGCGGCAAGTACGACGCGCCCCACGGCGCCATCTGCGGGCGGCTGCTCCCTCACGTCATGGAGGTCAACATCGCCGCCCTGGAGGAGAGGGAGCCGGAGCATCCGGCCCTGGAGCGCTACGGCGACGTCGCCGTCATCCTCACGGGCGACTTCGAGGCCACAGCGGAGGACGGCGCCGGGTGGGTGAGATCTCTCTGCCGCTCCCTCCAGATCCCGGGATTGAGCGCCTACGGCGTACGCCGGCAGGATTTCCCCGAGATTATCGGGCAGGCCCGCCAGTCTAGCAGCATGAAGGGTAACCCCCTCACGTTGACGGATGCAGAATTACAGATGATTCTGGAGCAGGCACTATGAATATGAAAAGCGTGTTCCTGCTTGGATTGACCTTGCTGCTGACCCTCACCCTGCTTGCCGGCTGTGAAGCCGCAACCCACGAGGAGGAGCCCTTCGTCGGAGGCTCGGTCAGCGGGTCGCTCGAACGAGGCGAAGCGGGCAGCGAGTACCCCTTCATCATCGAGGTGGAGAACCAGGGCGATCCCGTGGGCATCCATTTCCGGGGCGTGTTAGTGGAAGGGAGCATCCGGCTGCAAATCCTGGACTCCGAAGATGCGCGCTACGAGGAGTGGGAGTTCGACGAGAGCGGCTCTTTTTCCTTCAACACCGTGCTCTATCCTCCGCCCGATACCTATCGCTACGGTCTGGCGTGGGATGGACCCGTGCAGCTGGCCCAGTACAGTTACGAGTGGAAGCCACATCCCATCGAGGTCACCGAGGTGCGTCCGCTGGCCCTGATCGGAGGCGGGGGTATGATCGTGGTGGCCCTCGGCTTTGTGATCTACGCCGCCGTGCGCAAGCTGGGCTGGGGCTATCTCGGGCTCGGTGCGCTCGCCTGGGGGTTGACGGTGGCGCTCAAGTTCGCCTGGGCCGTGCCCCTCAATCCCCCCATCTATGAAGCGCTGCTCAACGCCCTGCCCGAGAATGCGGCGAACCTCGCCTTCTACCTCTACGTGGGCGCCCTCACTGGCGTCTTCGAAGTCCTGCTCACCTGGTTAGTGCTGCGTTACACGGCACTGGGCAACACCGGATGGGGGCGCGCCCTGGCCTTCGGCATCGGCTTTGGGGCCGTCGAGGCGCTGCTCCTGGGCTTCAGCTCGCTCGCCAGTGTCGGCCTGGCGCTCGTGATGCCGGAGGCTGTTCCCCCCCTGGCCCTGGACCAGCTGGCCCAGCTCAACAACGTCCTCTTCGCCCTGGCCCCCATCTGGGAGCGCTTCTTCACCGTCCTCATCCACATCTTCTGCAACGTCCTGCTCTTCTACGGTGCGCGGAAGCACGAATCGCGCTGGCTGTGGCTCTCCTTCGCCTTCAAGACGGGCATCGACGCTGTCGCGGCCTTTGCACAGGTTCAGGGATGGGTCACGCTGGACCGAATCTGGATCATCGAGGCCGTGGTGGGGCTGTGGGGCCTGCTCGGCTGGTGGGGCACGCGCTGGGTGGCCGCGCGCTATCCGGGGGGAGAAGAGGCGTGAGCCTGAATGGACGTATCGGCGTCTCCACCGCCAGCTTCTACCCCCACTACCTGACGGAGGAGGCACTCACCCGGGCCGCCGGGCTGGGCTTTCCCGTCTTCGAGGTCTTCCTGCAGGCGGAGGGGGAGTACACGCGGGAGTTCGCGCGGGAGCTGGAGCGGCGGCGGCAGTCGCAGGGCGTGGAGATCCACTCCCTGCACCTCTACGCCACGCTCTTCGACCTCTGGTCACCCTACAGCCGTCTCCGGCAGGAGGTGGAGGCGCGCTTCCTGCGCGCGCTGGAGGTCGCCGCGCTCGTGGGCGCACGCGCCCTGACGTGGCACGGGCTGCGCTACGGTCTGGACAATCCCCGCTTGATCACGGCTTTCTTCGACTGTCTCGCCTGGGCCACGGAGCGCAGCACCGAGGCGGGCATCACCCTTTGTGTGGAGAACGTGAGCTGGTGCTACCTGCGCCGGCCCGAGCACGCGGAAGCGCTTGCGGCAACCGGACTCCCCCTGGGCTTCACCTTTGATTGTTTCCAGGCCGCGGAGAGCGGGGCCGACGCCGAGACGCTCATCCACGCCATGGGCGACCGGCTGACGACGGTACACCTGGCGGATTACGCGCCTGACGGCCCACGCCATCTACCGCCGGGCGCGGGCCACGTCGAGTGGCAGCGGGTGTTGGACGCGCTCACAGAGGTGGGCTATGCGGGCCCCCTCATCATCGAGGTGGCCCAGCTGGAAAATCCGGAAGCGCTGCTGCCCATGCGTGAGTTCTTAGCGAATCAACTCTCGCGCTCCCCACAACCGCGCCCCCCAGGCAAAAGCACACCGGCTAGCGCCCGTCAAATAACTTGAGCAAACAGGCGTACCTTGACGATAAGGGCCTTGGGGGTAAAATCCTTAGCATGTCTTACCTTCTGGACAACACCATATCAACCTCGAAGAGCCTTGTAGGAGAATGATGAGCGAAGCCGAATTTACCGTCGAACAGAGCTGGCAGGGGGATCGGCGCAACGCCGCGCGGTGGATCACCTCCCACGCCCTGCGCTACAAACTGGTCATCCTGGGCATGGTCATCGGCGCCATCGGCAACGCAGCCCTGGCGGCCCTCGTGCCCATGCTTATCGGAGAAGCCTTCGACATTCTCAATCTCCCCTCAGTGGACATCAACGCCATCCGCCGGATCGCGTGGCTGATCGCCGGCTCACAGCTCTTCCGGGGTCTCATCCTCCAGCTGGCCCGCAACGGCTTCAGCGAGACGTTGGGGCAGCGCATCGAGCGCAACATCCGCGACGAGCTCTACGTGAGCCTCGTGGGCAAGAGCATGTCTTTCCACGACTCCTACGCCACGGGGGAGCTGATGGCCCGGGCCACCAACGATGTACGCGAAGTCAACCTCATGTTCAATCCGGGGGTGAACCTGGTCATTGGCTCGGCGAATTTCATCCTCATGCCTCTCATCGCAGCACCCTCCATCCACCCCCAGCTGATCTTGGCGCCCCTGGTCTACCTGGTGATGTACTACTTCACGGTGCGCAGCTACTTGCGTGAGTTGCGCCCCGCCGCCGAGAGCGTGCGCAAGGAGTTCGGCGACGTGAATACCAAACTCGCCGAGGCCATCGAGGGCATCGAGACGGTCAAGGGCGCAGCGCAGGAGGAGTACGAGGTCTCGCGCTTCCAGCGGGCCATTCAAAAGTGGCGGGAGGCCTACGTCTGGCAGGCGGAGATCGAAGCCCGCTTCATCCCCCTGCTCTTGCTGGGCCTGCTGCAAGCGGCGGGGTTACTCCACAGCCTGCTCCTCATCTACTACGGTGCCATCAACATCGGCGACGCCCTGGCCTTCAATGGTCTGTTGCTGCTCTTCGGCTTTCCCACGTGGACGGCGCAGTTCGCCTACTCCCGCGTGGCCTCCGGCCTCGCCAGCGCCCGCCGCATCTTGGAGCTCATCACGACGGAGACGGAGCTAGGCCAGAATCCCGCCGGCTGCGACGCCCCGATGCGCGGCGCGGTGACCTTCAAAGAGGTCAGTTTCTGCTACGAGCAGCCCGGCGAAAGCTGCGACGTGCAGGAGCAGAGCACGACGCTGGAAGACCTGAACTTTCACGTTGAGCCCGGCCAGACCGTCGCTATCGTCGGCCAGACCGGATCGGGTAAATCAACCATCGCCAAGCTCATCAATCGCATCTACGATGTGGATGCCGGGCAGGTGCTCGTCGACGGGGTAGACGTGCGCGAGTGGAATCTGGAGGCGCTACGCCGACAGATCTCTATCATCGAGCAGGACGTCTTCCTCTTCTCCCGCTCCATCGCCGACAACATCGCCTTCGGGCATCCCGGCGCGACGCGGGAACAGATCATCGCGGCGGCCAAAGCGGCCCAGGCCCACGACTTCATCATGGGCTTCAAAGAGGGGTACGAGACGGTCATCGGCGAGCGAGGCACCACACTCTCCGGTGGCCAGCGTCAACGCCTGGCCTTGGCCCGCGCCTTCCTCACCGACCCTGCCATCCTCATCCTCGACGACGCCACCAGCGCCATCGACAGCGAGACGGAGGATCGCATCCAGCGCGCCATCGAAAAAGCCGCCGCCAACCGGACCACCTTCCTCATCACCCACCGCCTCTCCCAGATTCGCTGGTCTGATCTCATCATCGTCATCCGGCTGGGGCAGATCGTCGCCACGGGATCCCACGAGGAGCTGATGCAGACCTCCGAGACCTACCGCCGCATCTTCGCCCGCTATGAGTGAGTCACGACGTCCCGGCAGGACACCAACCAGGACGAAAAAGATAAGCAGTGAGAAGAGAGAAGTGAGGGGTAAGAGAGGCTGATCTTCACACTTCTCACCCTTCACTACTCACGATTTTTCGAAGGAGTTCCATGGGGTTCTTTCACGGATTAGATCGAGAAGCCTACGACCGCGAGTACAGTGACCGCCAATTGGTCCGGCGGATTTACGCCTATTTCGTCCCCCACGCGAGCAAAGTTGCCGGCGTGGGGCTGGTGGTGCTCCTGCTCTCCATCCTCTCGGCGGCCCAACCGGTGGTGGTTCAGCAGGCCCTGGATGTCCTGGTCATCGACCAGCAGCGGTTGGATATCATGCTGGGACTGGCGGGGTTCGTCCTCCTCTACGGCATCCTCTACTGGGGTGGAAACTGGTTCCGCCGGCGAGTGACCGCCCAGGTCATTGCAGACATCGTCCTACAGATGCGGCTGGATGCCTTCAGGGCTTCCGTGCGCCACGACATGTCTTTTTTCGACGAATTCCGCTCAGGGCGCATCATCAGCCGCATCACCTCCGATACCGAGGAATTCGCCAACGTCGTCCAAATGGTGACCGACCTCATCGGGCGGGTGCTGGAGGTCTGCATCCTGCTCGTCTACTTGCTCAGTATCTCCTGGCGGCTCACCCTGTTGCTGCTGGCGATGGTGCCTGTGGTCACGCTCGTCGCGATGAGCTTTCGCAATCTGGCGCGCAAGGTGACCCGCAAGGGCTTCCAGGTGTTGGCGGAGGTCAATGCTGCCATCCAGGAGGCGGTGACGGGGATCAGTGTGGCGAAGAACTACCGGCAGGAGGCCACTATCTACGAGGAGTTCGCGGAGGTCAACGAGCAATCCTATCAGGTCAACCTCCGCCGAGGCTACGCGTTGGCCCTCACCTTCCCGGTACTGAACGCCCTCGCCGGCATCGGTACGGCGCTCCTCGTCTACTTCGGCGCCCTGCCCACCGCCGCCGGCACTATCACCGTGGGCGGCTGGTACCTCTTCATCTCCAGCCTCGACCGTTTCTGGTTTCCCATGATCAGCCTCTCGGCCTTCTGGAGCCAGCTCCAGGGCGGTCTCTCCGCCGCCGAACGACTCTTCGCGCTGATGGACGCCGAGCCTACGGTGCAGCAGCGGGCCTCGAACCCGGTAGAGCAACTGAAGGGCGAGATTGTCTTCGACGAGGTGAAGTTCCGCTACACGGAGCAAGAGCAGGTGCTGGAGGACTTCTCGCTCCGCATTCGGGCGGGTGAGAGCGTAGCCTTTGTCGGTCACACGGGGGCGGGCAAGAGCAGCATCGCTAACCTCATCGCCCGCTTCTACGAATTCCAGGAGGGTGAGATCCGTATCGACGGGCGCGATCTCCGCACCTTCGACCTGCACGATTACCGACAGCAGCTGGGCATCGTCTCGCAGACGCCCTTCCTCTTCACCGGCACGGTGCTGGAGAACATCCGCTACGGGCGCCCCGGCATCAGCGACGAGGAGATCGAGGCCCTCGCCCGGACGGTGGGCCAGGGTAACTGGATCGACGCCCTCCCTGAGGGGCTCCATACGGATGTGGGTGAGCGCGGCGCCCACCTCTCCATGGGGCAGCGGCAGCTCGTGGCCCTGATGCGCGTCCTGGTCCAGAAGCCCGCCATCTTCATCCTGGACGAAGCCACGGCCAGCGTCGATCCCTTCACGGAGATGCAGATCCAGGAGGCGACGGAGATGATTCTCGCCCGGAGCACCTCTATCCTCATCGCCCACCGCCTCTCCACCATCCGCGCGGTGGATCGCATCATCGTGCTGCGGGAGGGCCGGATCATCGAAGAGGGCGATCACGAAACGCTGATGGCACGAGGTGGGCACTACGCCGATCTCTACAATACCTATTTCCGCCACCAGTCCCTCGAATACGTCGAGGAGGTGGGCAAGCGGAAGCAGCGCACAGCGGTGTGACAGGGATGACCGAACGCCCCAACCAGCGTTCCATTGATTGATGAGGTGAAGCCCCCGTTATTCAGAGTAGTGACAATCTCGTTCTCATTCTCGATGCCAGTACACATCCCACCCCAGATAGGTTTCGAATGCCTCGGCGAGAATTGCCGCTGAATGGGAGGCGTTCATGGCCACGTGGTGCTCGAAGCCGTTCTTGCAGACATGGTGCAGCAGGGTTTGCAACCCCCGTACCTCCACTACCGCCCGGCTGCCGAAGGTATCCAGGGGATCACTCGTCAGCATGCCATCGGCGACGTAGGCTCGAATCCTTCCGTTGACGTCGTCGGTCGAGATACGGGCAAAACTCACCGGGCCAGCGGGCGTGCGTCCCGCCAACGCCCCGTAGGTGTTTTTCTTCCCTAACGTGGTCGCTAGGACGTCGGCGTAAGCCATCTGGACATCGTCGGGATAGAAGCTCTTGGGCCAGTTGCCGCAGTGGAACAACACACATTTGTCCGGATCGCCGGCATAGTTGTTGTTCCAGTCCACCAGGGCACTGGGCGTCCCCGAGGCCAGTTGCAGGGCGTACATCGCGGCAGCACCGACAATATCGACCTCACAGGCACTGGGCATGAGCCTGTCCCCCAACATGCTCATCAGGCCGCAGGGATTGACCCCATAGTTTCGCTGGATGGAGTCCCAACACTGGAATGCCATGGCATCTATCTCGTTGGCAGCCATCCAATCATCCAGGACGACACCCAGCTTGGCCATCTTGACCACCGCCGGTCCCGGCACGCCTCCGGTCGGGACGTAAGCATTGATCTCGTCCAGCTTGGCCTTTACCTGAAAATCCCCATCGGTCAACCTGTCCGCCGCTCCGAAGATCTCGGAAAGATCCACCGTACAGACGTGAATGCCGTACGCCTCCAGTAGTTTTTCACTGTAGCGGACGGTGATGAAGGCATTAGGACGCGTACCGATGGCGCCCAGCCGCAGATTCTTCAATCCGTTCACCACGCGGCAGAGACCGATGAACTCTTTCAGGTCGCTCCGGAAGGCAGCGGTGGTGGGGGATACTGTGTGCAGCTCAGTCAGCGAGAAGGGGTAACCGTACTGGCGCAGGTTATTGCAGACGGAGATCTTGCCACAGAAAGAATCGCGCCGCCTCTCGATGTTAAATTGGTCGAGATCGTCAGGATAGGCCTGGATCAGAATAGGGACCTGTAGACCGGAAAGTCTGACCGTATCCGCCACCCCCTTCTCATCGCCGAAGTTGGGTAGAATCACCAGAATGCCGTATATTTCGTCGGCGTGGGCCTTGAACAAGGCAGCGCATTTGTTGGCGTCCTCCCACGTCTCCACACCTCCCAGGGGGGTGTCTTCTTCTGACAGCATGACAGACTCAATACCCATCTCATCGAAAACCGTCAGAATATCTTGTCTCGCCTCGGTCACCAACGCGTCGGGAAAGAAGTCCCGGTTGCCGACGATAACTGCCAGTTTTGTACCTTTCATTGGCATTCTCCTTAGTTATGTTCTTCACGTCATCGAGGAACGAGAGCTCATCTTTTCCCGTCCACCCGCCCTTCTATCTTTTGCAATCTCTTAGATCCTCAAAAAAGAGAGATTTCCTGTCTGATATTGTCGAACTTCTTCACGCACCGCCTCTTGTAGCCAGCAACGCCTCTACGGCCCTTCGGGTAGGCAGCGAGGGTTGCGCGCCCAACTGGGTCGTGGCCAGAGCTCCCGTGGCGTTTCCCCAGCGCACCGCCTCAGTGAGCGTTCGCCCCTCAGCCACGGCCACGGCGAACCCTCCGACAAAGGCGTCTCCTGCGGCGGTGGTATCTACCGACGCAACCTCAAAGGCCGGGACAAGTTTCTTCTCTCCCTTTTCCACGAGTAGCGCTCCCCGTTTTCCCAGAGTGAGCACCGCCGTATTCACGCCCAACTCGCATAAGGCAATAGCGGCCGCCTCGATCTCAGCCTGGTTTCGAACAGGTGAATGGGTCAGTTGGGCCGTCTCACCCGCGTTCGGAACCAGCACGTCCACCAGAGAGAGCAGCTCGTGAGGAAGAGGGCAGGCAGGAGCAGGGTTGAGGATAACCGTTACACCATGAGCATGTGCGACCCTGGCCGCTTGGACCACGGTCGCAAGCGGTATCTCCAACTGCAGGAGTAACACATCGGCCTCAGTGATTGCCGACTCGGCGGCAGCCATGTCGGCTGGGGAGAGATGCATGTTGGCTCCTGATGCGACGACGATCGTATTCTCTCCGGCCTCGTCTACGACGATAAAGGCCACGCCGGTCGCAGCCACCCGATCTCGCGTGACAAAAGTGCGATCGACTCCATCGACGTCCAAACCCTCCAGCAAGGCCTGGGCAAAAGCATCGTTCCCCACTTGCCCGACCATCGAAACTCGTCCCCCTAGACGGGCCGCAGCCACCGCCTGGTTGGCCCCCTTGCCGCCGGGAGCAGTATGGAACTCGCCCCCGACGATCGTCTCGCCCGGCTGAGGGATGCGGGGCGTCCGGACGATAAAGTCCATGTTCAAACTACCGACAACGGTTATGCGAGCGACCATATCCATCTCTCGTACCAGTCAAGAGAACAACTCTCTATCAGTTTGGTATCCTCCGGGATTGGAGGGAGGAGAAGGAGAAGCAACCCCGAGGTCTTCTCCTCCCTCCTGGATGCTACGGACAACTGGTTTTGCCGTTGGGGGCAAACAAGGTGTACTGGCAGGCATTTTCGGGGGTGAGCAGGACCATGTCGATGGATTGCTTCTCGGGCCTCCCGGTGCTGCCGGTGCGGATGT
>NPIE01003279.1_pt1 | contig 46123 bp, 39 predicted proteins | sample 8637661 | NCBI WGS metagenome assembly NPIE01 (sample SAMN07420842, study PRJNA396082) | bioreactor metagenome | isolation source: sample BA12 brine-fed electro-methanogenic bioreactor BA | place: Japan: Kochi | collected 2016-12-09 | reverse complement strand
CGGGTAGGTGACCTGGTCCTCGACCACCTGCGGCGCCTGGCCCGGATAGGTGGTCTTGATGATGACCTGCACGTCGGACAGGTCCGGGATTGCATCCAGCGGCGTGCGGCTCAGCGAGATCAGGCCCCAGCCGCCGACCAGCAGTGCCAGCATCAGCACCAGGAAGCGATTGGCGACCGACCAGCGGATGATGGTCTCGATCATGGCGCACTCCCGCCGGCATCCTGATCCATCCCTTCCATGTCATGGCCGGAATGGTCTATCTCGTTTTCATCCCTCCCCTGCTCGCGGGGGAGGGCCCGGGCGGGGGCGTCCTGACCGATCATCCGCAGCAGGCTGGCGTCCATGCTGGCTTCGGAATCGATCAGGAACTGGCTGGAAACCACGATGCGTTCGCCCTCGGTCAGGCCATTGATGATTTCGACGCGACCCTCGCTTTCGATGCCGGTACGCACCTCGGCGGGCCGGAAGCGGCCCTCGCCCAGCGCCAGCACCACCCGCTCCTGGCCGTCCTGGCGAATCACCGCCTGGGCTGGCACGAACAGCACATCGGGTTGTGGCGCGGCATCGATCTCGACTGCGGCGTACATTTCCGGTTTCAGCATCAGGTCCGGATTGGCGAACGTCAGGCGCACGCGCGCACTGCGCGTGGTCGGACGGATGGTCGGATACACGTACTCGACCTCGCCGTGCCAGACCCGGTTCGGCGCGAACGGCATTTTCACGCGCGCCATCTGGCCGACCTCGACCCAGTCGATCTGGTTCTCGAACACATCGACATCGACCCACACGCGCGACAGATCGGCCAGGCTCATGATCGTGGTGCCCGGCTGCACGAACATGCCCTCGCGCACGTTCAGCTTGATGACATAGCCGTCCTGCGGCGAACGCACGTCGAACAACTGCTGTGCTTCGCGCCGGTTCTTCAACACCTCGATCTGGGCCGGCGACATGCCCAGCGCGCGCAGGCGCGTCTCCGCGGCACGGGCGAGTGAGGGCTGGGCAATGCGCAGGGCTTGCAGGTACTCGTCCTGGGCACTGACCAGAGCCGGTGAATAGATCCGGAACAGCAACCCGCCCTGTTGCACACGATCACCTTCGGTGGCCGTTTCCAGTTGCTCGATCCAGCCTTCGGCGCGCACATGAACATGCGAGAATAAATCGTCGTCAGGCGCGATGTAGCCGACCGTTTCGATATTCCGGTACAGCGTGCCGCGCTCGACGGCTGCGGTCTTGACCCCGATGTTGTTGATCACCGCCGGATTGATCCGGATCGAAGGCTGGTCGCCGGGGCCGGCACTGCCTGAATCTGCGTAGACCGGTACCAGGTCCATCCCCATCGGCGACTTGCCGGGCTCGTCTCGGCGGTAGTTCGGGTCCATCGGTGCAACCCAGTACAGGATTTCGCGCTCGCCTTCGGCTGTGGTTGCGTCCCCGGACGATTCCGGTACCGCGCCCGACAGCCACCAGCCGATCAGGATTCCGAGGACTCCGGCGGCCGCGATTGCAATCAGCGTTGTGATCTTGTTGCTCATGACGGATCTCCGGTCAGCCAGGCCAGCCGCGCCCAGACCTTGGCGGCCTGGGATTCAAGTTCGGCGTGCTTGAGTTCGACGTCGAGTTCGGCGAGCTGGCTGCGGATCAGCTCGGCGAAGTCGGTCTGGTTGTTGGCGTAGGTCGTGATCGATGCCTCGGCGGTGTCGCGCGCGTGGCGGCTGACTGCGCGTCGATACAGCTCAAGCCGTTCGTTCAGACGCTGCCAGTTGGCCAGTTCCTGTTCCAGTTCCCGCTTCATCTCCAGCAGCAGCATGTTGCGGTCAAGCTCGTGTGCGCCGCGCTGGCGCACCGCGGCGGCGCGCTGCCGGTCCTGGCGCTTGTCGGTAAAGATCGGCAGCGACAGCGTGACCCCGATACTGGCAAGGTCCGGCCGGTCGGTACGCAGCCCGTAGCCGCCCTCCAGTGCGAACGACGGCTTGTAGGCCTGTTCGGCCAGTTCGATGCCGCGGTCCGCAGCCTCGATCCGGGCATTCTCGACGGTCACCTGCGGATGGTCGACGAGCCGGTTTTCGAGCACGTTCTGTTCGGCCGGTGCCGGAAACTCGGGGAGAGTCTCGGGCAGCGGCCGGAACGCGTCGTGCCCGATGTAACGCGCCAGCGCCGCGCGTGCGACATCGGCCAGGCGGTGGTGCTCGGTCAGCCGGTCGTCGAGCAGGGAAAGCTCGAGTTCGGTGCGCAGCATGTCCTGGGCGTGCATCCGGCCGGTCGCGAAGCGTGCGGCCAGCGAGTCGATCTGCTCGCCCACCGCCTTGCGACTGGCCGACAGGATCCTGATTGCGCGCAGCCGCCAGGCCAGCTCCAGCCAGGCGGTGCGCGTGGCCAGTTCGACCTCAAGCAGTGCGACCTCGCGCCGGGCGCGCTCGGTCCCGGCTTCTGCGCGCCGCTGCTCGCCGCGCACCTTGAGGGTTCGGCCGGCCGGGAATTCCTGGCGCAACCCCACCCGCACGGCCTGGGTCATGCCGTCCTGGTCGAATTTGAAGGAGTCGGTGGGGACGTTGGCAATCTGGGCGGTGATCTTCGGGTCGGGCAGTTGCGCGTCAGCCACGGCCCGGTTTTCGAGCGCTTCTGCGCGCGCGGTAAAGCGCTCGAACGCCGGATCCTCGGCGACCAGCGCGGTCTCGATCGCCTCGTCCAGCGTCAGTGGCCGCGACTCGGCCCAAACCCCGCCTGCTGCTGCGGCCAGCAACAGGCCGGCGATGGAAAAAAGGGAATACGGTTTGTCCGGGTAGTGCATGTTCATTCTCCGAAAATTGTCAAACGCCCGCCGGACATCCACCCGGCAGGGGCATTTACGCTTGGGAGAACGAACTACTCGTTGAATTGCTGGTGGAGCAGGTGCGCCCGCGGGCCGGCGCGGGCTGGCGGCAGCTGTGAGGCAAGGTTCGATGCTGCGCGCGCCAGAGCGATCGGGATGAATAGCGCCGCCTCGGTGGCAGGCAGGAGCACCGACTGGGTCGGGTCTGCAAGCCGTGGCCAGTCGAGGCCGTCGGGCTCATCACACTGCTCGGGCGCGACCTCATGACAGGGCTTGGGTGGGCAGTGCGGGCAATCGTGTTCGGGGACCTCGGCCGCCAGCGACATCGCCATTGCACACGGCGCAACAACGATCGAAAGCCAGACCAGCGCGAACAGCGCCAGGTTGACCCGGGACAGGGTCGCGGCAGATCGTCGGACATGAAACAGCAGACTCATACCCCCGATTATATCAAGTTCGGGGTCGATGAAATCCGAACCGCCATCTGCAGCGGTCGCCGGAGCGGCTCGCCGCTTGTTTGATCCATTCGCGCTACACTCTCGCACCCGACCCGAACAGGCATGCCAAGAGCCCGCATGGCGCAGTCCACCACAGGCGATGAGCGCGAGTCAGCGCTGGATCTGGAGCGCGCCTTGACCGATCTGCGCGCCGGCAAGGACGGTTCCGGGCAACTGCTGTCGGAGCTGCTGTACCAGCGGCTGCACCGGATCGCGGTCGGCCAGATGCGCGGCGAGTCGCGCCAGATCACGCTGCAGCCCACCGCCCTGGTGCACGAGGTGGTGATGCAGTTGCTCGCCGATGCGCCGGAGCTCAACGATCGCGAACATCTGTGCGCGCTGGCCGCACGCATGATGCGCCATTACCTGATCAACCACGCCAACCGGCGTCGAGCGCAGCGCCACGGCGGCGACGCAGTGCAGGTCACGCTCAACAACGATCAACTCGGCACGCCCGATGTTTCGATCGAGCTGGTCGCGCTGGGTCAGGCGCTGGAATCGCTCGAGGCGGTCGATCCGCGCAAGGCCGAGGTGCTGGACCTGTTCTACTTCGGCGGCATGACCTACGAGGAGATCGCCGAAGCCATCGGCGTCTCGCGCGCCACCGTGACCCGCGAGCTGCGCATCGGCCGCGCCTTCGTGACCGCCCGTCTCGAAGTCGAGAGCGACTGAGCCATGGATGCCGAGCGCTGGGCCCGCCTGCAGACCCTGTTCGACGAGGGTGCCGATCTGGCGCCTGAGGCTCAAGTCGAGTGGTTGAAAGGGATCGCTGACAGCGATCCGGAACTGGTCGAAGAATTGCGCCGCTGGCTGCTTGCCGACCGCGACAGCGATGTGCTGCCGCTGAAGATCGAGCGCTACGCCTCGACCGCAGCCGGCGTGCTGCGGCTCGAGCCCGGCGATCAGGTTGGCCCCTATACGGTCGAGGACCTGCTGGGTGTCGGCGGCATGGGCGCGGTCTACCGGGCCCATCGCAGCGATGCGAGCTATCGGCAGCAGGTAGTCATCAAGGTGGTCGATGCCGCGCCCGACGCGGAGCTGGCGCGCCTGTTCGAGCGCGAGCGGCAGATCCTGGCCGATCTGGCCCATCCCAACATTGCGCGGCTGCTCGATGGCGGCAAGCTGGCCAGCGGCCATCCCTATCTGGTGATGGAATTCGTCGACGGCGACGACATCGCGAGCTACTGCGATCGCATCGGCGCCGGGCTCGAGCAACGACTGGACCTGTTCATCGAGGTCTGTCACGCGGTCCAGTTCGCGCACTCCAACCTGGTGGTGCATCGCGACATCAAGCCCGACAACGTGATGGTCGACCGGGACGGCAACGTACGACTGCTGGATTTTGGAATCGCCACACTGCTGGATGCCGAAACCGGCCCGACGCCGACAGCGGCCGGGCCGGCACCCTTGAACGAAACCCGGACCTTGAAGGGCGCCATGCTGTCACCGGCCTACGCCAGCCCGGAGCAGCACTGCCGTCAGCCGGTGACCACGGCCAGCGATATCTACAGTCTCGGTGTGCTGCTGTATCGGCTGCTGACCGGGGCCGTTCCGGCGCATGGCGCACTCGTGCCGCCATCGACCGCGCTGGCGGCATCCGGCGATTCGCGCGGCGCACGCCGGCTGCAGGGCGATCTCGATGCAATCGTGCAGTGCGCAATGCGCGATGACCCGGAACAGCGCTATCCAACCGTCAATGCGATGATCCGGGATCTGCGCCGCTTCCTGCAGCAGCGAACGGTCGAGGCGCACAGCAGCGGATGGTTCCATAAGGCCCGACTATTCGCGCGCCGCAGCCGGGGGCTGGCGCTGAGCCTGGTCGCGATCGTCATCCTGGTACTGGGGTTCTCGCTGGTCATGACCTGGCTGGCAGTCAAGCTGGAGGCGGAGCGCACGCGGGCGCTGGCTTCGGCCGAGGCCACCGACCGGGTTGCCGAATTCATGGTCGAGCTGTTCGCCGCCGCCGATCCGGAGCAGCATCTTGGCGCCACCATCAGCGCACGCGAGCTGCTCGACCGCGGCCAGGAGCGGATTCGTGCGCAGCTGGTCGAGCAGCCGGCGGTCAAGGCGCAGTTGCTGCACCGCATGGCCCAGGCCTATCGCAATCTGGGTCTCGACGCGCAGGCCGAACCGCTGTATCTGGCTGCGCTGGGCTTGAGCGTCGACTTGCCCGAACCGCAGCGCCTGCGGATCGAACTCGAGCACGCCGACCTGGTGCGCGAGATCGGACGCTCGGCCGAGGCAATCGAGCGTCTGGAATCGCTGATCGCGCGGATCGAGTCGAGCTCCCGCGCCGACGCCGATCCGGCGCTGCTGGCCAAGGCCTACAACGATTACGGCCTGGCGCTGGCGAACGACGAGCGTTTCGAGGAGTCGCTGCATTGGGCGGAGCAGGCACTCGCGGTCAAGCTGCCGGCAAACGAACAGAGCGCGCTGAGCCAGGTTCGCTTTCGCCATAACCTGGCCCTGGCCCTGTCGCGGCTGGGCCGCCAGGATGAATCGATTGCCCTGCTCGAGGCCGTGATCGAGGAAAAGCGCGTGCTGATGGGTGAGCGCCATCCCTCCTTGCTGCTGTCGCTGGAAGTACTGGCTGGACGGTACCGCCTTGAGGGCGAGCTGGAGCAGGCCGCGGCGATCTTCGAGCAGGCCCGGCTGCAGCGCCTGGAGCTGTATGGACCGGATTCGCCGCAGCTTGCATCACTGGACAACGAACTGGCCAACGTCCATCACGACGCCGGTCGCTACCGCGATGCCGAGCGCGCGTACATGCGCGCACTGGATTATTACCGAGCGCATCCGCAGGTCGAGCCGCTGACGCATGCCTACACGGTCAACAATCTGGCCAGTCTGTACGAGGATTCCGGTGACCTGGCGCGGGCCGAGCCGCTGTTTCGGGAATCGCTGCAGCTGCGAATTGCCCTGAACGGCGAGACCGATCTCTCGGTGCTGCGCGTGCGGATCAACCTCGCGCGCCTGCTGATCTCGGCCGGCGCGCTGGATGAAGCCGACGTCGAGCTCGACCGGGTCGACGCGCTGCTTCACGAGCACTATCCCGACAATCGCCTGCGGGCCGCGCACTCGGCACGCCAGCGCGCGCGGCTGGCCTCGGCGCGCGGGCACCACGAGACGGCCGGAAGCCTGATGAAGGCGGCGCTGGCCGAGATCGAGGCGGTCGAAACCGGCACCAGCCCGGCGCTGATCGGCAGCCGTCTCGATGCGGCGCACATCGCGCTTGCCGCCGGCGAGCCCGAGCCGGCGGCGAGGCTGCTGGAGCAGGTCGATGCGGTGCTGGCCGAAAGTTTTGCCGAAGACCATCCGCAGCGCCTGGCATTCCGGGTGCTGCAACTGGAACTGGACCGGGCGCGGGGCGGACAGGTCGGCGCGGAGGAGTATGCCGAGCTGGAACAGGCCCTGCTGGCGCGGCTGCATCCGGACTCGAATGTGCTCCGGCGACTGCGCGCCCTTGCGCCGCTTGCCGTGCTCGAACCCTGAATTTCCTGCTCAGAACGGATCGTCTTCGCGCGGATCGATCAGGTCGGTGATCAGCTTGTCGCAGATGTCGAGGTAGTGGCCGCCGAACAGATTGGCGTGGTTGAGCAGGTGGTAGAGCTGGTAGTAGCGGCGCCGGGTCGACCAGCCCGGCTGCAGCGGCCAGTGGCCGCGATAGGCATCGAAGAAGCTGCGATCGAATCCGCCGAACAGGTCGGCCATCGCCAGGTCGCATTCGCGATCGCCGTAATGGACGGCCGGATCGAACAGCAGCGGGCAGCGGTCGGGCCGCATCGCCACATTGCCGCTCCACAGATCGCCGTGCAACAGGCAGGGCTCGGGTCGATAGTCTTCGAACCGGATCCGCCAGGCCTGCTCCAGCGCCTCTCGCCGCTGCGCGCCGAAGCTCGGATACCTAGCCTCGAGACGCTCCATCTGCGGGCCGAGCCGGGCCCGGAACAGGAACTCGGTCCAGTCGGTGGATTGCCGATTCAGTTGAATGGTGCTGCCGATGAAGTTGTCGCGATCCAGCCCGAATTGCTCGCTGCGATGCTGGTGCAGCTGGCACAACTGCACGCCGAGTCGGGCGAAGCAGTCGGCGTCGGGCACGCTCATGTCCAGCCATTCCAGGGCCAGCCAGGCGCGCTCTTCGATCTCGCCCTGGCCCAGTACGCGCGGCGTGGCGATGGTAGCGGTCGCGGCCAGTCGCGCCAGGCCGTCGCGCTCGGCGTCAAGAATCGCGCGCTGCCTGCGATCGAGCACCTTGATGAACGCAGAGGCGCGCCCGTCGTCGAGTCGATAGGCACGTGCGATCGAACCACCCGCCACCGCATTCAGCCGCACACGGGTCGGATCGAGTCCAAGCAGTTCCGCCAGCAGCGCAGTATGTTTCGGATCCATGGCGTCAGATTCGGATCATCCATCAAGCCCGGATTTTCGCTGCATCGACAGCGTCGCGATTTGACGCGAAACAAGCGCGGCATGCATACCCGGGCAACTTGCAGTCTACTGGAAGCGCGGTGTATAGTCCGGCAGCGCATCCGGGACCAATCGCGATTTTGAGGGAAGTCGTGGTGCTGGATCGCAACGCGCTTCGGCCCCGGGGCCGGGGCGCACCCTTTCCATCTTTTTGTATCCGTCAGGGAGACTTCATGAACCAGAACGACCTCGACCGCCGATTTGGCTTCCGGCTTGGTGCTTTTGCCGCAGCACTGCTGGTATCGGGCGCGCTCAGCGCCGGCGATGCGCAAGTGATTCCCAAGCAGCTGGCCGGACCGCCGTCCGAATTCGCGATCCACCAGCCAGCACCGGCACGCGATGCCGCGATCCGATCGACCAGCGTGCTGCTGCCGGTTGCACTGGAGCCGGCGCGCAGCGGTGGCTGGCAGTGGCAGGGCCGGCTCGCACTCGATGGCCAGAATCCGCGCTTCGTGGTGTTCGATGGCGGCCAGCAGGACTGGAACGTCGAGGTCGCCGGAACCGCTGCTGAACTCGGTCGTAGTAGCGAGGTGCGTGCCACCGAAAGCGGCCCGGCCGAACTGGGCATCGGCAATGCCAGCCACGTCGGCACGGCCTACCGCTTCGAGGGTCGGGTCGCGGTCGACTGGACCCTGACGCTCGAGTCCGCGCTGCCGCGCTTCACTGACGGCTACGTGCTGGCGGCCAGCGACAGCCCCTGGCAACTGGTCAGCTGGCAGGCCGAGCGCAAGCAGTGGCCCGGGCAGGAAATCGTGTTCCATGCCGAGGGCGAGCATCGCGACGGCGCAACTGGCGCAGTTCGGATCGAACGCGCGTGGATGCGAGTGACGGCGCCGGACGGTGCGATCCAGACCCTGCCGATGCAGGCGCCGACGGCGTTGAGTCTTGATTCGGCAAGGACTGCCGGCCGGATCAGCGGCAGCTTCACACCCGGCCAGATCGGCGACTATCTGGTCCAGATTTCGGTCGAAGGGCGCACGCCTGAAGGCGCACCGTTCCAGCGCTCGGCCCAGCATGCGCTGAGCGTGGTCGACAACCCGATCTCGGTGCTTGACGATGCGCCGGCCGCGGCACGTGCCGTCGACGGCACTCGCCTGAGCATCGATCCGGGGCTTTCCAGCCGCGCGCGTTCAGGCCTGGTGCATGCCTACGCCGAGGTTTGGGGCCGGATCGCGGATGCAGAAATTCCGGTCGCCTGGGTTGGCGGCATGGTCGATGCGGCCCGTCCGGAGCTGAGCCTGGACACGCGCTGGATCGCGCTGGCCGGCGTTGAAGGGCCGTTCGAACTGCGCAACCTGCGCATCTCCGATGCCGACCATTTCATTCCGCTGGCCGAGGTCGCGCGGCGCGAGCTGGCGATCGACCGACTGCCCGAGGCCGCCAGCCGCGTGCCCGAGGAAATCGACGAGGCCATGCGCATGGGCCCGCGTCCCGAGCGTTTGGCCGAAACCCGCGCCGGTTCACGGCTGCTGCTGGTGCACGGCTACTGTTCGAGCAATGTCTGGGGCAACGTCGCCAGTCAGTTCAGCAATGCCTCGATCTTCCAGGACTTCAACCAGAACCGCAGCCACAACCAGTTCGCGCTGCAGATCCTGAACTTCGGCAACCAGTTCGATTCCTACGGTATCGTCGCCCACAGTCAGGGCGGGGCCGCCGCCACGCACCTGTACACCTATTACTGGAGCGGGCTCGACAATGCCAGCGGCAGTCGCCTGATCCAGTCGGTCGGTACGCCCTATCAGGGCACCGCGCTGGCCGGCAACCTGGCCGCACTCGGCGCGGTGTTCGGTGTCGGCTGCGGCACCAACAACAACCTGACCTACTCCGGTGCGGCGAGCTGGCTGTCGGGCATTCCGTCCTGGGCGCGCTCGAAAGTGAACTACTACACCACCTCGTTTGCAACCGCCTGGTGGCGCTGGGATTACTGCAACGCCGCCTCCGATCTGGTCCTGAGTGATCCGGAAGACGGCACTACCGAACGCGCCTACGGCCAGCTTTCGGGCGCGGTCAATCGCGGCCACAAGACCGGCTGGTGCCACACTTCGGGCATGCGTGATCCGGCCCAGACCACCGACTCGAGTCGCAACGCGACGATGAACGTCTACGCAGCCCGCTGAGCGTTGACCGACGCGCGGCCGGCCCCGCTGCCGGTCGCGCTCGAATCTGCAGCGGGACTGGCCTATACTCGACGGGCGTAACGAACCCGGCGGGAGGCCTGTTCCGATGCATACCATTCACCAGATTCTCGATCACAAGGGCCACTCGGTCTACTGGGCCGCGCCCACCAGCAGCGTGTATGACGCAATTCACCAGATGGCCGAGCGGGGTCTGGGCGCATTGCTGGTCCTGCAGGAAGGCAAGCCGGTCGGCATGGTGTCCGAGCGCGACTATGCGCGCAAGGTGATCCTCGAGGGCCGACGCTCGCGTGAAACGCTGGTCAAGGACATCATGTCCACGCCACTCATCACCATCGAAGGAAGGGCCACGGCCGACGCCGGACTGGCACTGATGACCCGCCACCGCATCCGTCACCTGCCCGTGGTCGATGACGGCAAGCTGATCGGCGTGGTCTCGATCGGCGATCTGGTCAATGCGGTGATCGATGATCAGCAGCATTTGATCGAGCAACTGGAACGATACGTCACCGGCTGAAATCGTCGCAAAGCTACTGCGCGTCTCGTCAGGCGCGCCCGGTGGTGCTCGGAATCCTCATGTACCCATCCGTACACTGCGGTTCCTGCGCTCCAGCGGTCACGCCTGACAAGCCGCTCGCTACGCTTTGCGACGATTTCAGTGCTTTGGTCGACAGCGCGTCTGCCCGAACGCGTCCGGCGGTACTCGGAATCCTCAGGTACCCGAATGTACATTCCGGTTCCTGCGTTCCGGCGGCCACCGCCAGAGGGGCGCTCACGACGGTTCCAGACGATTTCAGCACTTCGTTCCTTTGCAACATCCTCCGAACACGCCCGGTGGTGCTCGGCGCGGTGCTCAGGGGCGCTGGATGTCGATCCGGAGTTGTCGGTCCTGCCGGCGAATGCCCGGCTGGTCCTGCAGCGCCGTCAGCCAGTCGCGCGCGAGGCGGTCGGCCTGATCGGGGGTGAGCGACTGCTGCAGCCCGATCAGCGGTGCCGACCAGTCCAGCAGTGTGGCCTCCGGCCCACCGCCAAGCAGGCGCAGGCGGCGAGTGCCCGGATCCCATCGACCCTGCAGCTCGAAGGCGGCGTCTAGTTCCAGCGTCGCCAGTTCGAGCGACAGGCCGCCGGCGACCAGTTGCTGCCACGCGGCCAGCGCACCGATCGCCGCGAAGCCGGCCGTAGCGGAGTCCGGTTCGCTGTTCGAGAGTTCGCGCCCGGCCTCGATCAATTGCGCCAGCGCCTCCCGATCGACCGATTCGGCCTTCAGCGTGATTCCGCTGGGCTGGGCACCGAGTCGCGTTGCACCCAGTTGCAGCTCGATTCCGGAATGGGTGTCCGACTCGGCCGTGTTTTGCAGCCGCAGCTGAAACTCGGCCAGTGTCAGCCGATTGCCCAGCCCGTCGTGGACCAGCAGCTGGCGGCTTTCCAGGTTCAGCATGAGGTTGCCGTTGCGGTCGGCTTCGATCCGCAGCTTCGGGGCGTCCCACTGCCACATCGCCTGGGTCTGCAGCGCAATCGAAGGCGCATCGAGCTGCAGTTGCAGCACCAGTCGGGGGCTGACCGATCCGCTCAGCTCGATCGCGGCAAGCGGCTCGCTCAGCGTGATGCGCCCATCCAGCGCCAGCAGCCCGGGTGGCATCACGGTGAGGTGCCGAAGCTTGATCTGCGCCCGCCCGCCCGGGACATCGACGTCGATGCTGGAGCGGGTCCAGCCGCGCTGCCAGTCGATTTCGGCCTCGGGCCAGCGCTCGCGCAGGGCGGTTCCGGCGCGGTCCTGGACCAGCCAGCCGATCGCCGCCGGCAGCGCCAGCGCGGCCAGAAGCAACAGGAACAGCAGCACGATCAGGATGCGTTTCATTGCCGCGTACTCTACCCGACCGCCATTGCCGTGGCGACTCCGGAAACGATTTCCGGGACCGGTTTCTTGTTCAACCGACCTTGCTCGTCCGGTGTTGCTGGTCGCCCGCGAGTGCTGGTTCAGGCACTTTGAATGAATCTGCGCGCGCGTCGACATTCGCCTCGCAGAGCTGTGTTAATGTACTAGCGCGTTAATACATAGTGACAGCGTTCGATGAAGCAGCGACAGGAACCGCTGGCCGATGCCGGCCTGCAGCGGCTTGCAGAAGCCGTGATGACCAGTCGATCGGCCGAGGAGTGTCTGGCGCTGCTGCGTGATCTGACCACGCCGGCCGAGCTGGAAGCATTGAGCGATCGCTGGCGCGTGGTGGAGTTGCTGCGCGACGGCTTGCCTTACCGCGAGATCCATGATCGCACCGGGGTCAGCGTCACGACCGTCGGCCGGGTGGCGCGCTTTCTCGAGATGGGGCACGGCGGCTATCGGCTGGCGCTGGAGCGCCTGACTGCATCGGATTCCGATGCTCAGGATTGAATGTCGCGAGTGACTGCCGCGCGGACGAACACGAATCGAAGTTACTTTTCCGAAGGCCCGAGATGACCGAATCCACACCCCGAATCAAGATCGCGATCCAGAAGTCCGGCCGTCTGTCGGACGACTCGCTGCGGCTGCTCAAGCAGTCCGGCCTGCAGTTCGAATCGAGCAAGGACAAGCTGTTCTGGTTTGGTCGCAACCTGCCGGTGGACCTGCTGCTGGTGCGCGACGACGACATCCCGCGGCTGCTGCTCGAAGGCGTCTGCGAACTGGGCATCGTCGGCGAGAACGTGGCCGCCGAGAAACTGCTCGAGGCGCGCAAGCGCCGTCCGGACGCGCACCTCGAAAATCTCGCGCCGCTGGAATTCGGTTTCTGTCGGCTGATGCTGGCGATTCCCGAGCGCGAGGACTACACCGGCCCGTCGCAGCTGGCAGGTGGGCGGGTCGCGACCAGCTATCCGCGCCTGACCCGGCGCTGGCTGCAGGAAAACGGCGTCGAGGCCGACATCGTGATGCTCAACGGTGCGGTCGAGATCGCCCCCAGCCTGGGCACGGCCGATGCGATCGTCGACCTGGTCTCGACCGGCACGACCCTGCGCGCCAATCACCTGAAGCCGGTCGCGACCGTGCTCGATAGTCAGGCCGCGCTGTATCGGGGACGTTCCGAACTCGCACCGGAACGTCAGGCGCTGCTCGACAAGCTGGTCCAGCGCATCCTCGGCGTGCAGCGCGCGGCCGAAACCAAGTACGTGATGCTGCATGCGCCGCGTGACCGGCTGGCGCAGATTTCCGAAATCCTGCCCGGCGCCGAGACCCCGACCGTGTTGCCGCTGGAGGGCCAGCCCGACAAGGTCGCAGTGCATGCCTTGTGCACCGAGCAGGTGTTCTGGGAGCACCTCGAGGAGCTCAAGGGTGCCGGCGCCTCGGCCATCCTGGTGCTGCCGGTGGAGAAGATGCTGGTATGAAGAGCGTGACCTGGAACGCACTCGACGAGGCTGCCCGGAATGCCGTGCTGAACCGTCCGCGAATCGAGAGCGACGCCGAACTCGAAGCGATCGTCGGCGAAATCATCACGAACGTGCGCGCAAATGGCGATGCGGCGCTGCTTGACTACAGTCGTCGCTTCGATCGCGTGCCGGCCGCTGCGCTGTGGCAGGCCAGCGACGATCGGGCCGCGCTGGACCCCGCGCTGGAGGCTGCACTCGACCGCGCGATCGAGACCGTGCGCGCCTTCCACCAGGCCGGCAAACCGGCCGACTACGAGGTCGAGACCGCGCCCGGCGTGCGCTGCCGGATGCGCTATCTGGCGCTCGATCCGGTCGGCCTGTATGTGCCGGCCGGCACCGCGCCGCTGCCCTCGACTGCGGTGATGCTGCTGGTGCCGGCGCGCCTGGCCGGCTGCCGCGAGATCGTTCTGGCGACGCCGCCGAACGCCCAGGGACGGGCCGATGACGCGGTGCTGTACGTGGCCGCGAAACTCGGCCTCGAGCGGGTGCTGGTCGCTGGCGGTGCCCAGGCAATTGCGGCGATGGCCTATGGCACCGAAACCGTGCCGGCCTGTGCCAAGCTGTTCGGGCCCGGCAACCGCTTTGTTGCCGAGGCCAAGCGCCAGGCGGCGCTGGATGTGGCCGGCGCGGCACAGGACCTGCCGGCCGGACCGTCCGAGGTGCTGGTGATCGCCGACGACTCGGCCAATCCCGAATGGGTCGCGATCGACCTGCTCAGCCAGGCCGAGCACGGCCCGGACTCGCAGGTGTTGCTGGTGACCAACTCCGAAGCGCTTGCAGGCGCCGTCGAAGCCGAGGTCGAGCGCCTGCTGGCTCGCTTGTCCAGAGGCGAAACTACCGCCAAAGCGCTGCAATATGCATCGATCGTGCAGGTATCGTCAATGGAACAGGCAATCGAAGTCAGCGAACGCTACGCCCCGGAACATTTGATCATCCAGACCCGCGACGCGGCCGCGCTGGCCGAGCGCATCCGCACCGCAGGCTCGGTGTTCGTCGGTCATCACACGCCAGAATCGCTGGGCGATTACATCTCCGGCACCAACCACACCCTGCCCACCGGCGGCTGGGCACGCACCACCAGCGGCCTTGCGGTGACCGATTTCATGCGCCGCATGACGCTGCAGAGTGCCACGCCCGGGGGTCTGGCCGAACTTGGTCCGCCCGGCGCCCGGATCGCGGCCCATGAAGGGCTGGATGCGCACCGTTTGGCGATCGAGCTGCGGCTGGGACGGCCGGCATGAGCACAGCGACTCTGGCCGACCTGGCCCGCCCGGAAATCCGCGCGCTCAAGCCCTATGCCTCGGCGCGGGCGATTGCCGATGCGGCCGGCATCCTGCTCAACGCCAACGAGAACCCGTATCCGCCAGAAGGTGACGCCGGGCTGGCGCTGAACCGCTACCCGGACCCGCAGCCGGCCGGGCTGAAAGCGCGCCTGGGCGAGATCTACGGCGTGGCATCGGAGCGCCTGCTGATCACGCGCGGCAGCGACGAGGGCATCGACCTGCTGGTCCGGGTGTTCTGTCGCGCCGGCCTTGACCGGGTATTGATCTGCCCGCCGTGCTTCGGCATGTATGCGCTGTCGGCCCGGGTCCAGGGGGGCGCGGTGATCGAAGCGCCGCTGGTCGAGCGTGACGGCGACTGGCAGGCGCCGGACGATCTGGTCGAGCGCGCCGCCGGCTGCAGGATCGCGTTCCTGTGCTCGCCGAACAACCCGACCGGCAACCTGCTGGCGTCGGACACGGTCGAGGCCGTGGCGGACGCGATGGCCGGATCGGGCCTGGTCGTGATCGACGAGGCCTATATCGAATTCGCACCGGAAACGGCGATGGTTCGCCTCCAGCAGCGCCATCCCAACCTGGTCGTGCTGCGCACTCTGTCCAAGGCCCATGCGCTGGCCGGCTGCCGGCTCGGTACGGTGATTGCCGATCCGGTGATCATCGACCTGTTGCGCCGGATCATCGCGCCGTATCCGCTGCCGACGCCGACCGTGGCGGCCGCGCTGCAGGCGCTGACAGCGGCCGCACTGGAGCGCACCCGAATCCAGCTGGTCGAACTGGATGCAGAAAAACAACGCCTGTGCCAGGCGCTGCGCGCGATGCCGTCGGTGCGTTCGATCTGGCCCGGTGCGGCCAATTTCGTGCTGATCCGGGCGGCCGACGGGCCCGGCCTGGTGGCCGCGGCGATGGCCGCCGGGATCCGGCTGCGCGACCAGTCGGCCCAGCCGGCGCTGGCCGACTGCGTGCGGATCACGATCGGCACGCCGGCCGAGAACAATGCTCTGATCGAATCAATGCAACGGTGGACCCCATGAGTTTCCGGAAGATCCTGTTCATCGACCGCGACGGCTGCCTGATCGAGGAACCGGCCGACGAGCAGGTCGACTCGTTCGAAAAGTTCCGGCTGATGCCCGGCGTGATTCCGGCGCTGCTACGCCTGAAGGCCGCCGGCTACCGCTTCGTGATGGTCAGCAATCAGGACGGACTCGGCACCGAATCCTTCCCGCTGGCGCAGTTCGAGGGCCCGCACCGGCTGCTGCTACAGATTCTGGAAAGCCAGGGCATCAGCTTCGATGCCGTGCACATTGACCCAAGCCGACCTGAAGATCACAGCCCGAACCGCAAGCCCGGCGTCGGCATGCTGCTCGACTATCTGCGCGACCCTAGCATGGACCGCGAACGCTCGGCCGTGATCGGCGACCGCGAAACCGATCTGCAACTGGCCGTCAACGTGGGCCTGGCCGGCTTCCGGGTCGGCCCGCAGGGCCGTGACTGGGCCGAGATCGCGCGGACCCTGATCGAGACGCCGCGCAGCGCGCGGGTCGAGCGCAATACCAACGAGACGGCGATTTCGGTGGCGGTCAACCTGGATGCCGCAGCGCCGATCGACAATCGCACCGGCATCGGCTTTTTCGACCACATGCTCGACCAGCTGGCCGCGCACGGCGGCTTTGCGCTGGAACTGAGCTGCACGGGCGACCTGCACATCGACGAACACCACACCGTCGAAGACTGTGCGCTGGCCCTGGGCGAGGCGCTGGACCGGGCGCTGGGCGATCGCCGCGGCATCGGGCGCTATGGCTTCACCCTGCCGATGGACGAGGCGCTGGCACAGGTTGCAATCGACCTGTCCGGCCGCCCGGCCTTCGTGCTGCATGGTGAATTTACGCGCGAGTCGGTCGGCGGCCTGCACACCGAAATGGTCAGCCATTTCTTCGCCTCCCTGGCGCAGAAGCTGCGCTGCGCCATCCACATCACGCTCTCCGGCGACAACACCCACCACCTGGTCGAGGCCTGCTTCAAGGGCGTCGGCCGCGCCCTGCGGCCGGCCCTGGCCAAAGGCGAAGGCGGCATGCCGTCGACCAAGGGAATGCTGTGAGCAAATGCGAATCGACGAACCGCAAATGAACGCAAATACACGCAAATGAAAACAACAAAGAACCGCGAAGCTCAAGGCTTCGCAAGAAGATCCACAAGTGACCTCGGCCATTTCAAGGTCTTGGCTTGTAGCCTAATAGCGCCAGCATTTCGAGGCGCCTCGACCCGATTCAAATGGAGTTCGAACGCGAGTACAGATTTTTATTTGCGTTCATTTGCGGTTTCAGGGATCAACAATTCAGACTTAAGCTGAGTGGCACATGACCATCGCGGTGATCAATTCCGGCGGGGCGAATCTGGGTTCGGTGGTGCAGGCGCTGAATCGGCTCGGTGCCGAAAGCCTGCTGACGGCCGATCCGGCGCTGATTCGTTCGGCCGAGCGTGTGATCCTGCCCGGCGTCGGTGCCGCGGCTTCGGCCATGGCGGCGTTGCGCGAGCACGGCCTGGTCGATGTGATCCGCGGGCTGGGCCAGCCGGTGCTGGGGATCTGCCTCGGGCTGCAGCTGCTGTTCGAAGGCTCCGAGGAAGGCAATGTCGAGTGCCTCGGAATCCTGCCCGGACGCGTCACCCGCCTGCCGGAAACGCCGGGCCTGCGGTTGCCGCACATGGGCTGGAATCAGCTGCAGTGGCAGCTCAATGACCCGCTGGCGGCCGGCCTGGACGGCAGCGAGTGGTTCTACTTCGTCCACAGCTATGCCGCGCCGGCCGGGGCTGCGGTCGCGAGCTGTATGCATGGGACTGCCTTTGCCGCGGTCGTGCGGCAGCGCAACTTCGCCGCCTGCCAGTTCCACCCGGAGAAATCGGCTGCCGCCGGTGCGCGCCTGCTGAAGAACTTTCTCGAAACATGAGGCTGATGCCATGTTCCTGATCCCCGCCCTTGACCTCCGCGCCGGCCGAGTCGTTCGTCTGCAGCAGGGCGACTATGCCCGCGAGACCCGCTACGAGGACGATGCGCTGGCGCGCGCGCAGCTGTATCAAGATGCCGGCGCGCAGTTGCTGCACCTGGTCGATCTGGATGCTGCCCGCGACGGCGGCGACGGCAATCTCGAGACCATCGCCGCGATCTGCTGCGCGCTGCAGATTCCGGTCCAGACCGGTGGCGGTGTGCGCGGCATCGACGATGTCCGCCGCCGGCTCGATGCCGGTGCGGCCCGGATCGTGATCGGCAGCGTCTGCGTGCGCACGCCGGAAGTCGTGTGCGACTGGCTGGCCGAGTTCGGGCCCGAGCGCATCGTCGCCGGGCTGGACGTGCGCCGCGCCGCAGGCGGTCTCTGGATCCCGCAGGCGGCCGGCTGGACCGAGGCCGGTGCACACGATCTGTTCAGCTTGCTGGACCGGCTCGGTGAGGCCGGCCTGAAGCACTTGTTGTGCACCGATATTGAGCGCGACGGCATGCTCAGCGGCGCCAGCGTGGCGCTGTATCGTGAATTGCAGCAGCGCTATCCGGCGCTGGCGATCCAGGCCTCGGGCGGCATCGGCACCGAGGCCGATCTCGAAACCGTGGCCGAAAGCGGCGTGGCCGGCTGCATCGTCGGCCGTGCGCTGCTTGAGGGCGGCGTGCCATCAAGCGCGATCGGCCGCGAATACGGGATCGCGCGCTGATGGTCGCGGTACGCATCATTCCCTGCCTCGACGTACGCGCCGGGCGCGTGGTCAAGGGCGTGAAGTTTCGCGACCATGTCGACATGGGCGACATCCTCGAACGTGCCCGCGCCTATCGCGACCAGGGTGCCGACGAGCTGGTGTTCTACGACATCACCGCCAGCCCGGAGCAGCGCTCGGTCGATGTGGCCTGGGTCGAGCGGGTCGCGGCCGAAATCGACATCCCCTTTGCCGTGGCCGGCGGCATCCGCGATGTCGAACGCGCCCGGGCCGTGCTGCATGCCGGTGCCGACAAGATCTCGGTCAACACCCCGGCGCTGAAACGCCCGGAACTGGTGCGCGAACTGGCCGATGCCTTCGGCAGCCAGTGCGTGGTGATCGGCATCGATTCGATCCGCGAGCAGGGCCGCTACCGGCTGCGCGCCAACACCGGCGATCCGGACAACATGATCGACCCCGCGCTCGACACGCGCGCCTGGATCGAGCAGGTGCAAGCGCTCGGTGCCGGCGAGATCGTGCTCAACTGCATGGACGCCGACGGCGTGCGCAGCGGCTACGACATCGAACAGCTCGCCGAGATGCGTAGCCTCTGCGACCTGCCGCTGATCGCCTCGGGCGGCGCCGGCGCGAAGGAGCATTTTCTCGATGTGTTCGAACGGGCCGACGTCGACGGCGCCCTCGCCGCCACGGTATTCCATTCCGGGCAGATCCTGATCCCGGAGCTCAAGCGCTGGCTGGGCGAAAAGGGCGTGAGCGTGCGTGGCTGAAATGCTTGTTCAAGAACAGCAAACACGGCATTCAGATTCCATCCGTCAGCCAGTCCTCATGTGCGTGACGAACGCGGATGATCTCGATGTCGCCCCCGGCTTGCAGGCGATAGATCACCAGATGCGAGCGAATCGGGTGGATGCGTACCGGCGGAGAAATTTCGTCGCGCTCCCGGGCAGCTTCGGGATTTTCGGCCAGAAAGTCGAAGCAATGCGCCAGCAGGTCATGATATCGCTCGGCCTGTTCGACGCCGAAACTCGCGACACCATGAATGAAGATTTCGATCAGATCGGTTTCCGCCGCACGCGTCAGCCGCCAGGCCATGTCTTTACCGACCCAGGCGCTCGAGTGCGCGCTGCTTCAGTTGCGCCAGCGAGTGCGTGCCGGCGCCACTGGCAATGCCCTCGTCGACCAGCTGCTGGATCTGCGCAATTCTGGCCTGCCGTTCCTGGTCCCGACGAATCAAGTCGCGAACATAATCGCTGGAATTCCCGAAGCGCCCGGCGCGCGACTGCTGCTCGACCCAGCGTTTCATCTCTTCGGGCAGGGATACATTCATGGTTGACATCGCGACCAGCTCCGATTTCAGCGTTCCCAGTATATGACAAACTTTGTCAATTTGCCGCCCGGACTTTCATGCAATCATCTTCCTGCTGCGCTCCGGGCTGCGGCAGCCACTCAAGAACAGGTGCGTCCAATGTCCATTGATCCCGACCAGGCCGACTGGCAGAAGTCCGACGGTCTGCTCCCGGCCATCGTTCAGGATGCGGCCACAGGCCGGGTGCTGATGCTGGGCTACATGAATCGCGCGGCGCTGGAGATGACCGAGGCCAGCGGCCGGGTCACGTTCTTCTCGCGCAGCAAGCAGCGTCTGTGGACCAAGGGCGAGACCTCGGGCAACAGCCTGGAACTGGTCTCGGTGGCGCTTGACTGCGACCGCGATACGCTGCTGATCCAGGCACGCCCGAACGGGCCAACCTGTCATCTGGGTACCGCCACCTGCTGGGGCGACGAAACCCGCCCGCCGGCGGCCTTTCTGGCCGAGCTCGAGCGCATCATCGCCGCGCGCAAGAGCGCCGATCCCGAATCCAGCTACACCGCCCGGCTGCTGGCCGAAGGGGTCAAGCGCTGTGCCCAGAAGGTCGGCGAGGAAGGCGTCGAGGTCGCACTGGCCGCGACTGCCGGCGACCGTGCCGAACTGGTCGACGAATCGGCCGACCTGCTGTATCACCTGCTGGTGGTGCTGGCTGCGTCCGATGTGTCGCTGGACGAAGTCTGCCGCACGCTGGAGTCGCGCCATCGCTGAGCGCTTTGGCGGGCGGTATGGAACTGCGACCTGATCAGGTACGAGACTCGGCTGGCTGACGCAGTCTCTCTCAAAGCTGGTTGTGTGATGAAAACCGCAAATGAACGCAAATGAACGCAAATCTCTGATGAGCCAGGCGAGCGACTGAATCAGACCGGAGCGCGCGGTTTCGAGTCATCAGTGCGGATCCGATCCCGTGCTCTTGAGGATTCTATTCGCGTTCATTTGCGTTCATTTGCGGTTCGAAACGGTTTTCTGGACTGCCTGAAGGCACTCACCGAATACTCCCTTAGTCGAGTGCCTGACCAGAAGCTGCTATGATTCTCGCTCCGGCCTGGCGCTTCAGAAAACCCGATTTCCGATGACCTATTGCGTTGCGATGCGGCTTGAAGCGGGCCTGGTGTTCGCGTCGGACTCGCGCACCAGCGCCGGGGTCGACGATGTCAGCGTGTATTCCAAGATGCATCGCTTCGACACCGCGCCGGACCGCTTTATCGTGCTGCTGTCGGCGGGTAATCTGGCCACCACCCAGGCGGTCAATGCCCAGATCGAGCGCGATCTTCACAACCCGGAAATCACCCGCAATCTCAACGGCCTGGCTCATCTCGATGAGGTCGCGGCCTACGTCGGCGAGTGGTCGGCAAAGATTCAGGGCACCTATGCCGACCAGTCCGAGCAGAATGGTTTTGGTGCCTCGTTCATCCTTGGCGGCCAGATCGGCACCCAGCCGGCCGAAATCTTCCTGATCTATCCGGAAGGCAACTACATCGCCGCCAGCCGCGACAAGCCGTTCATCCAGATCGGCGAGACCAAGTACGGAAAACCCATACTCGACCGGATCATCGAGCCGACCATCTCGCTGGAGCGCGCTGCGCGCTGTGCGCTGGTGTCGATGGACGCCAGCATACGCTCCAACCTGAGCGTCGGCCCGCCGATCGAACTGCTGATCCATCCGGTTGACGGTTCCAGCGCGTTCCGCTATCGCCGCTTCGACGAAGACGATGCCTACCTGTTCGAACTGCGCCGCGCCTGGGGTGAGGGCCTGAAGCAGTTGTTCATGCAGCTGCCGCGCTTCGACTGGGAGCAGGACTGAGCCGACTTCGTCGCAGACCGTTGACGGCGGCCGCTCCGCCGGCCGATCGGCGGCCGGGTTGTCCGCCCCGATCGGGCCACGGAGGGCCCTCCTACAGCGGGCATGTGTTGCTCTCCCGGCGGTCCTGTAGGAGGCCGCTCCGCCGGCCGACCCACCGGGCCGGGTTGTCCGCCCCGATCGGGCCACGGAGGGCCCTCCTACAGCGGGCAGGTGTTGCTCTCCCGGCGGTTCTGTAGGAGGCCGCTCCGCCGGCCGATCGATGCATGTGCAATGCTCGATCTGCGCTCGATCTGCGCAGCAGCCTTTTCGGCGCGACAAGGCGCCAGCTTCAATCGCTCAGCCAAGCCTGAATGCGCGCCGCAGCCTCGCTGGACTTCAGCACTTCGAGATGCCCCGTTTCGGTGATCACATGGCGCTGTCCGGCCGCGATCGTCAGCGCCCGGCGCGGGTCCGGGTGCAGCCCCAGTGCGGCAGGCACCGGCACCAGACCGTCGCCGACATGCCGCGAGCGCAGGCTGTTGGGGTCCGAGTCCAGGGTCGCGGCGATGTTGTAACAACGGGTGTGCGACGGCAGCAAGGTTGGAACCGGCGTGCCGTCATTCGGTACATCGACGATCCGGCCGTGGCGCAGGTCGGTGATGCCGGCGCTGCGGATCTTGCCGAGCCGGGCGAATGGCGCGCTGTAGCGACTGATACCCAGCGCCCGGTCGATGCCGTGGCCGATTCGCTCCAGCGGCGAGCCGTGATGCGGCGTGGCGATGCACACCAGCCGCTCGAGTCGCCCGGTCCAGGCATGGCCGGCCTGAATGCCGTGATGTGCCGCGCTGCGCGCGACCAGGCCGCCCATGCTGTGACCCAGGATTGCAAGCTGATTCACGCCTGACGTCGAGTCGCCAATCAATCCCTGCAACAGCGCCGCCAGATCGCGGCCGTTGGCGTGGATCGGTCGGCCGGTGTTGTAGCGCAGGCGCAATACGGTTCAGCCCTGCTCGGCCAGCTGGCGCGGCAGATCGGCGTGATCGGCAGCTTCCGGATCGCTGTCCCAGCAGGCCTCATCGAGGCACAGGCCGTGCACCAGCAGCGCCAGCCTGCCGCCGGGATTCGGCGGCAGCCGTGCCGCCTCCGGAATCAGTTCGCGACCGTCATGCAGCAGGCGCATCGGCAGCGCCAGCGGGTTGTCGCGGGATTCCAGCGTATCGCCCAGCACGCCGTTCAGGATCGCGATCGCGCGGATGCGGGCAGCCGAGGAGCGCTGCTCGGCCGGTACGATCCGCGCAGCAGTGCCCAGACCCAGTTGCAGCGCGCCACCGACCAGGCCGGTCACGCCGCGCACCGAGCGATACACCAGGCCGGTGATGCCGCGTGTGCGTTGGGTCTGGACGGACCGGCGCAGGGTGACGGTGCCGGCGATGCCGCCGTGCAGGTGCTCGACCAGGTCGGTGACTCCGGTTACCCCGTCGACCGCAAGACGGGCCAGCCCGTCGAGATCGGAAAGCTGAACATGGGCGATGCGGGACATGGCGAGCGCTCTGAAGTGCCGACAATGCGTCGGTGGCGCCAGTGTAGACCCTTTTCCCGGCCCGGGATTCCGTTCGGCGGCGGCTTTGTACCCGATTCGATTGCCCTCGCCGCAGTCAGGCGACTGACGGCATAATGCGGCGAGATCACTCGATTCGGAGTTCGCGGATGTCCCGTTTTGCTGTACTGATGGTGTCCATGGCCGTGCTGCTTCCGGTCGCTGGATGGGCGGCGGTTGCCGACGAGCATGCCGAGCTCGAGCGCAGCCTGCATGCCTTTCTGGCCGGCGCTTCGAGCAATGATCCGGCCGTGCATGAGGCGTTCTGGGCCGACGACCTGATCTATACCAGCGCCTCCGGCCAGCGCTTCGGCAAGGCGCAGATCATGGCTGGTCTGGCATCGGCCTCGGATGAGCCCGCCACCGGGCCGCGCTACGGCGCCGAGGACATCACGATCCGGGTGATGGACAAGCTGGCCGTGGTGACCTTTCGTCTGACCGCCGACGAGGATGGGCTACGCACGGCCGAATACTTCAACACCGGCGTGTTCCGCAAGGAAGGCGATGCCTGGCGCGCATTCACCTGGCAGGCGACCCGAATTCCGGCGGCCGACTAGCACGATGGTCGCCGCGCAGGCGCGACGGGACCTGATCGAGCGCGCCGGCGCGCTGCTGGTCGATGCCTTCGACGACTACAACGCACGCTTTTCCGACATCACCCGGCGCGCACGGCGCAATTTTCTCAAGCGCGACTGGGCGCGGCAGAAGCTCGATGCCCGGGCCCGGATCGAGCTCTACGACCAGTGCGTGGCCGAGACCATCGGCCGGCTCGAACGGACGCTGGATGAACGCCTGCTGTCGCGCACGCTGTGGCTGGACATCCATGCCGACTACGCGCAGCGGATCGACAGCCGACTCGATGCCGAGTTGTACAAGACCTTCTTCAATACCCTGACCCGGCGCCTGTTCAAGACCCGCGGCGTCGATGCAGGGATCGAGTTCGTCGCGCTCGATATCGAACCGACCGAGCAGATCACGCATCCGGTCGATCGCAACATCTACAGCCTCGGTGACGATCCGGTCGCCGCCTGTCGCCGCCTGCTGGCCGACGGCGAGATCCAGCCCGACGCGCAGCACCTGGACCCGGGCGCGGCTGCGCTGGCCGCGCGGCTGCAGGCCGATCTTGCCGCGCTCGACGATCGACCGATCTCGATCGAGCTGCTGAACGTGATGTTCTATCGTGATCGTCGCGCCTGGCGCATCGGCCGGGTGTTCGGCAGCCGCTGCTGGCGGCCGTTCATGCTGGCGCTGAGCTATGCTGACGACGGCATCAGGGCCGACGCGCTGCTGACCGACCGGCGCTCGGTGTCGATCCTGTTCGGCTACACCTGGAGCTATTTCCATGCTGATCTGGCGACTGTCGGCGATGCGATCGTGTTTCTGCGCACGCTGCTGCCGGACAAGCCGCTCGACGAGCTCTACACCGTGCTCGGTCGCGCCAAGCAGGGCAAGACCGAGCGCTACCGGCATTTCTTCAAGCACCTGGAGAAGTCGCGCGAACGCCTGGTCGAAGCCGACGGCACGCGCGGCATGGTGATGCTGGTATTCACTCTGCCCGGCTACCCGCTGGTGTTCAAGCTCATGCGCGACCGCTTCGCGCCCGGCAAGAAACTCGGCCGCGAGCACGTGCTGGCGCAGTACCGCCTGGTGTTCAACCACGACCGCGCCGGGCGCCTGATCGATGCCCAGGAATATCGCCATCTGGCCTTCGACCGCAGCCGTTTCTCTGACGCATTGCTGGCCGTGCTGACAGCCGAGTGCGGTCGCAGCGTCACGCTCGAAGGCAGCGGCGACAGCGAGCGGGTGATCCTGCGTCACTGCTTCGTCCAGCGCCGGGTGCGGCCGCTCAATCTGTATCTCGCCGAGGCCGATCCGGATTCCGCGCGCGAGGCGGTGCTGGATTACGGTCAGGCAATCCGCGACCTGGCCCGTTCCAATCTGTTTCCCGGCGACCTGTTTCTGAAGAATTTCGGCGTGACCCGCTCCGGACGTGTGGTGTTCTACGACTATGACGAAGTCTCGCTGGTGACCGACCTGAACTTCCGCGAAACCCCGGTCGCGCGCAGCGATGAGCTGGAATTCAGCGGTCAGACCTGGTTCGCGGTCGAGCCGGGCGATGTGTTTCCGCGCGACTTCAGGCGCTTTGTCGATCTGGCGCCGGAACATCGTGAGCGTTTCGCGCAGGTCCATGGCGAGCTGTTCGAGCCGGGATGGTGGCGCGAATTGCAGGCCGGGTTGCGCGATGATCCGGCCGCCATACAGCCCTATCCGGAACATGCGCGGCTGAGGCACATGACCTCTGGCGCATGACCTCTGGCGCATGACCAATCGCGCATCTGCGGCGTAACATGGTCGAATCTCTACGGAATATCGGGCAACAATGAAACGATTCTTCAAGTGGGCCGGCGTGGTGCTCGGCGTGCTGGTGCTGGCCGGCGGCCTCCTGTTCGCCAACTTCTGGTATTTCAAGCCGCTTTCGGTCGACTGGTTCTACGGCCGGGTGTTCCTCAAGTTCAGCCTGCAACAGCCGGAGCTCTTGACCTCGATGCGGATGCTCGACCGCTTCGGCATCCGTGGCCACAACGCGCGCTTCAGTGACTCCTCGCCGGCCGCCGAGCTCGAGCAGCTGGCCTACTGGCAGAAGGAATACGAAACCTTCCAGCGCTACGACCGGGAAGACTATTCCGGCCAGTCGCTGCTGTCCTACGACGTGTTCGACTATTTCATGTCCAGCACCATGGACGATGCCGGGCGCTGGCGTCTGTACAGCTTCCCGGTCAATCAGATGTTCGGCGCGCAAAGCAACCTGCCGAACTTCATGACCCAGCAGCACGTGGTCGAGGACGAGCTCGGCGCCGAGCACTACATCGCCCGGCTGCAATTGTTCGACCGCAAGTTCGGCCAGGTGCTCGAAGGCCTGCACGAGCGCGAGGCGGCCGGCATCCTGCCGCCGAACTTCGCCGTGGTCAAGGTGATCGACCAGATCGAGGGCTTCCTCGAGCCTGCACCGGCCGAGCATTTGCTGATCGCTCACCTGCGCGAGCAGCTGGCAGCAATCGACAGCGCTGAGCTGGCTCCAGATCGCCGCGATGAACTGCTGGCCGAAGCCACGGCCGCGGTCGAGACCCGGGTCTACCCGGCCTACCGCGAGCTGCTGGCCTACCTGCAGAATCTGGCCGGCAAGGCGAGCAGCAACGACGGTGTGTGGCGCTTGCCCGATGGCGATGCCTTCTATCGCAAGGCGATCGAGCAATACACCACCACGTCGATGAGCCCGGAGGAAATTCACCAGCTGGGCCTGACCGAGGTCGAGCGTATCGCTGCGGAAATGGATGCGATCCTGCGTGCCGAGGGCCTGATCGAGGGCACGCTGGGCGAACGGATCCAGCAGATCGCGCAGCGTCCGGACCAGCTCTATCCCGACACCGACGCGGGTCGGGCGCAGATTCTGACCGATTACCAGGCGATCATCGACGAGATCGACGCGGCAATGCCGCAGTACTTCAACCTCCGGCCGGAGACCGGCGTCGAGGTCAAGCGGGTGCCGGAGTTCTCCGAAGCCACCGCTCCGGGCGCCTACTACCAGCCACCGTCGCTGGACGGCAAGCGCAAGGGCGCGTTCTTCGCCAACCTGCGCGACGTGTCCGAGATTCCGAAGTTCGGCATGCGCACCCTGGCCTACCACGAGGGCGTCCCCGGCCACCACTTCCAGCTGGCCATCACCCAGAAACTCGAAGGCCTGCCGATGTTCCGCCGGCTGGTGCCGTTCACCGCCTACGCCGAAGGCTGGGCGCTGTATGCCGAGCAACTGGCCTGGGAGGCCGGTTTTCAGGACGACCCGCTCGACAACCTCGGCCGGCTGCAGGCCGAGATGTTCCGCGCGGTGCGGCTGGTGGTCGATTCCGGCCTGCACCACAAGCGCTGGAGTCGTGAGCAGGCGATCGCCTACATGCTCGAGCACACCGGCATGGGCGAAGGTGATGTCACCGCCGAGATCGAGCGCTATCTGGTCATGCCCGGCCAGGCGCTGGCCTACAAGGTCGGCATGATGAAGATCCTGGAGTTGCGGCAACGGGCGCAGCAGGCACTCGGCGAGGCCTTCGACATCAAGGCATTCCATGATCAGATCCTCGGCAACGGCGCGCTGCCGCTGACGCTGCTGGAGCAGGTCGTGGATCAGTGGATTGCCGAGACGCGCGAGGCCTGATTCCGGAAAACAAGCCGACTCCCGCCGAGCGGGGGGGCGTGGCCCGCCGGTCGGCACTGACCGGCAGATCGAGGTCGCGCCTGGCGGCTTCGGCCCACGGAAAAAACGGCGCGGCAACGGTTCCTCGGCCGGCCAGCCGCGGCCTCCTCAGCTGTAAATACTTGCAAGATTTTTCGTTCCAGATCGGTCATTCTGTTTCTTGACCGAGCTGGAAGTATCTCTTTGCCTCAAACAGGCCCGCTGGATTGGCTCGCGATGACGTTGACTGACCCCGAAAGGGGAGCCGTCGCATGAACGCTGAAACCAGACATCGCATCATCACCGTCGGCTTTGCGCTGGTGCCGGTCTTCATCGTGGTGTGGCTGATCCAGTCGCCTGCCGGCGGGGCTGGATCGCTCGATCAGCACCGGCTGGCCGGTCGCTTGCTGCAACTCGAGCACGGGCTTGCCACCCTCGGTCGGCAGGCCCGGAACTACCTCGACAATGCCCCGCGCGATCACGATCATTACTTTCGCGATGTAGAAATCGTCTACCCCAACCTGATGAGCCAGGTCGACAGTGTCGATGTCAGCTTTGACGTGCTGGCGCTGGAGCCCACTGCGCGGTCGGACCCTGGACTGGCGACGCTGGTCTCGAACTGGGAGGCGTTTCGGAACAAGCTCGATGAACAACTGGGCGTCGATCCGCAGCTGCCGAGGCTGGAGTGGGGTGCGCGCCACATTGCCGAGCGGCTGCCGGCGCTGAGCGAGCAGATCTCGGAGCAACGCCAGCGGCTGTACCGCGAATCCGCAAGCACCGGCCGCGCCGGCCCGCTCGCCCTGCTGCTGGCGCTGATCACCGCTCTCGCGATGTCGGCCTGGTCGGTGCGCACCGCGGTCCAGCGCGGATAGGCCTTCAGCGCGTCAGCGCGGCTTCGATCACGTCGAGAATCGCCGGGCCGTCGATGGTCGGCGGCAGGCTGTAGTCACGGTCTTCGGTAATCTTCTTCATCGTGCCTAGGCCGCCTCGGGCCAGAAGCCTTCGGGATCGGACAGCGAAGGTATCGCGCCGGCGCCTGCGGAATCTCGCGTCAGGGTCAGGATGGGTCCAGTCGGGTCTGTTCGCTGCACCCCGGCCATTCGACTTTCGGCGTACTCCGGCAATCCCGGTCCGAAGCGCGTCAGGAACCGCTTCGACAGACAAGGAAATGTGGCTCGAATACCGAGCCGATCAGCAGCACGCCGTCGCGTACTGCGGCGACGCTGGCACCCGACAGCGCGCTGCCGTCGTCGATGAACACCGGCGTCAGTTCGGGCGGCTCGGTACTCAGGCGCAGGCGCGCGGCCATCGACGGCGCGTCGATCGAGGCATCCGCGGCATGCCGGGTGAAGGTAAGAAGTTTCAGGTGACCGCCCAGCCACAGGTCGCCGCTGGCCGGATCGAGTTCGAGGTTGTCGACGCCGAAGCCGACGTCGATCGTTCGACGTTCCTCCAGCGCGCCGCTGGCCGGATCGCGGCGGTATTCGCGAATCCGGTTGCGGGTGACCTCGGCGACGTACAGCGTCTCGCCGTCTCTGGAAAGCTGGATACCGTTGGCGAAGCTCAGGCCAGCGGCGGCTTCGCGAAACTCCCGGCCGTCGAATTGGACCACGTTGGCCCACGGCCGCCGGAGGTAGTCCTCGAGCGTGCGCCGCCAGCCCGGGGCGCTGCCGTGGTCGTTGGTGAAGTAGAAGCGTTCGTGATCGACCGCAACCAGGTCGTTCGGGCTGATCATCGAGGCATCGGCAAGCGTGGCCCGATGCACCAGGCGGTCATCGACCACATCGAACACCTCGATCGTGTGGGCCGGCCCTGAGCCGGTTCGGCCCTGGAACAGCGACTCGCCCGGATGGTTGATCACGAACAGCGATTGCCGGCCCGAATCGTCGGTGTACAGCGAAAGCCCGTGCGGATGGAAGTCCGACGGGGCCTCGGGCCAGGCATCGACCGGGCGGGCGTCCGAGTTCGGGTCGTAGCGCAGGATCGCGCCGCGTCGCGGATGACCGTCAATGGCGGCGCGCCGATCATCCGAGGAAATCCAGGCCATTCCGGTGATTGGATCGAAACTGATGTCCTCGGCACCGGGCGCGCCGTAGACCGGCGTGCATTGGCCTGGCAGCACTGGCGTGACGCGGCGGAATTCGCCTGCGTCGTGCAGCAGATCAAGCACGTATCCGACAACAATCAGCACGAGCAGCGCAATGACGAACAGAGCCCGTTTCATCGGTGGTCCGGCTTGACGGTGATGCTGCAGGGTAGACGATCCGGTACCCGCGCGCTACGCGCTGTCGACCGGGCCACCGCTCGTGCAGTCGTACGCCCGTTCCTCATGATCCAAACCCAATACAGATCGACACACGAGTTCCGCGGCCGGGGCGGCTGGTGATCTCCAGTTCGCCGCCGAGCTCGGCGGCACGTGTGCGCAGGTGTTTCAAACCGTTGCCCTGCACCATCACCGCGGGGTCGAAACCGCAACCGTCATCGTCAATCTCCAGCCGGAGGCGATCGGACTGAAGCAGGACCTGAAGCCCGATCGATCGAGCTCCGGCATGTTTGCCGGCATTGGTCAGCGCTTCGCGAACCATCAGCGTCAGATGACGGGCAAAGCTGGCGCTGACTGGTATCGCCGGCACATGCTCGGGAAACTCGAAGCGCGTTGCCAGCCCGAAGAACTCACACTGGCGGGCGCTGGACTCGCGTACAAAGGCAAGCAGCCGATCGAGTCGATCATTGTCCGGATTCAAGGCCCAGATGATGCTGCCGATGGCATCCAGCAACTCGCGCGAACGTGCCCGGATATGACCCACAGCGGACCCGTCGGGATCGGCCGGTAATGAATTATGGCCGAGCGTCGAATCGCTGAGCAATGCGATCTCGGTCAGTCCCGAGCCGACCTCATCGTGCATGTCGCGCGAAATTCGATTGCGCTCCTCGGCCAGCGCGCGGCGCTGCTCCAGGGCCTGCAACTGGGCCTGGCTGCGATGCCGTTGCCAGGCTGCAGAGAGCGCGATCAGCAGCACAACGATGGCGCCGGCTGCAACGGCGCGGAAGCCGTTCGTTTGCCACACGGTCGGGCGCACGATCAGGCTGCGCGCACTGATCAAGGCGCTGGACGCCGGACCGCCGTCGCTGACACGTGCTTCCAGGCGGTAGTCGCCCGGCGGCACGCGGTTGAAAAAGATCTCGCTCGCGCTGCCCAGCTCGCGCCATTGGGTTTCCAGTCCGGCCAGGCGAACCTGATAGCGCAATCGTTCGGGCCGCGCCAGTTCGGTGCTCGACAGACGCAGGCCGAATTGCGCCTGCCCGGGCGCGACCACCAGCGCCTGATCCGGGCCCAGCGGCTCGATGCGCTGCCCGTCCTGGTCGCGTTGCACCAGCGCATCGAACCGCACCCGAGGCGCCGGCGGATCGGCCGGGATGCGTTCGGGGTGGACCGCCACGATGCCACGATCGCCACCGAAATACAGCCTGCCGTCGCGCGCGGCCAGTGCCGCACGCCGGTTGTATTCGATGTTGGCGAGTCCATCGCCACGGTCAAAGCGACGCACGCGGCCGCTGTCCGGATCGAATCGGACCAGACCGCTGTTGGTGCCGATCCAGAGCTGACCGGAACGGTCTTCCGCGATCGACATTGCCGCAATGCTGGGCAGTTCCAGACCCGCCAGCCCCGGGTGGATGCTGCCGTGCCGGGAATCGAGCTGGCTCAGTCCGGCATCCGTGCCCGCCCAGATCCGACCGCTGCGGTCACGATGCAGCATCCAGACGGTGTCACTGGGCAGCGAGGCAGGATTGTCCGGATCATGGCCGAAATGCAGCACCGCCGGGTCTTCGCTGCCAACCCGGTAGACGCCATCGTTGGCGCTTGCCAGCCACAGGCTCTGTTCGTTCGGCAACACGTGATTGATCCAGTCCGGAAGGTTCGCGGCGGGTCGGGTGAAGGTCTCGGACTGCCGATCGAAGCGCCAGGTGCCGCCGCCGTTCGTGCCCAGCCACAGGCTATCCTCGCCGGCGGCCGCCAGGGTATGGACAAAGCTCGGGTCGCCGCTGACCTCGCCGTCGCCTTCGATCATTCCGCGGCGACTGCCCGGCGGCGTCAGAATGCGATAGTCGCCGGTATCGGGCTGGTACTCGACCAGGCCGTTGTTGCTGCCCAGCCACAGGCGATCGTCCATCGGCACGATGGCCCAGATGATGCGGAAGCGACCGGCATCGCCGTCATCGGGCAGGCGCAAACGGAGTTCGACACGACCGTCGCCGGGTTCGATCCGGTACAGCTGGCCGTTGAAGGTGCCGGCCCAGATCGCGCCCGATGCATCCTCGGCCAGGGCCAATACCCAGCCGTCATCGAGCTCGCCTTGCGGACCTGACACCCAGTGCCGGAATGCGCCGGCGCGCGGATCATGCAGTGACAGGCCCCAATTGCTGCCGACCCAAAGCACGCCCCGGGCGTCGACGGCCGCACTGCTGATCGTTGCATCGTCGGGACCATCACCGCGTGGCACCGGGCGTCGACACCAGTTGCCGATGCGGTTCGGGCAGTTGGCTTGCGACTGCTGCTGTGGCCAGATCAGGCCGGCGGTGGTGAGCAGTACGGTTTGGTCGTTGTGGCGAAAATTCTCGCGTATGGTGACCGTGGACCAGGAATCGGGCCAATCCGGGTGCGGGCGCAGCGAGTCGGCTGCTTGATCCAGCAGTGCGACGCCGGCGGCGGCCAGGCCGACGTTCAGGCGTCCGTCCCGGTCGCGCCAGAGCGACGTGATGCGTGCCCTGCCTTCAGTTGCTGAGCTGTCGATTGGCGCGCTGTCGATCGACGTGCACAGCGCCTGGGCTATATCGCACCGCCGCAAACGCCCGTCCACGGTTGCGATCCAGACCTGGTCCGGCTCACTCAGCGCGGCCGAAACGGCCGGGCCCGGATCGCTCCATTGCAGCACGTGGGCGAACGCATCCTGCCCCAGCCTGTATCGATACAGGCTGCCGGTATCGATCAGCAGCACTTCGCCAGCCGGGTCGGTGACTAGAAAGGCGCCCGGAAACGGATAGCGTTGGACCCGTTCATGCGTCGGCCCGAGCAGGCGAGTCGGCTCGGTGTGCCGGTAAAAGCCGGTCGGGTTGAACGCCCAGATGTCGCCGCGGCGATCCTCCAGCAGCCCGCGCATCACATTGCCGCCCAGGGAATCAAGCTTGAATGGCTGCTGCCGCCAGTGGCGGATCCGGCTCCCGTCCCAGCGTGCGATTCCTTCACGGGTCGCGATCCAGAGCCGATCCTCACGGTCCACCAGCAGCGCCAGCGCGCTGCGCTGCGGTAATAACTGCTCGAATTGCGGGCGCTCGAAGTACTCGTCGGCGCGAACGCCGTCGGGCAACAGCGCCAGTGAGGCGAGCGCAAGCACAGACAGGAATCGTGGTGGATTGTGCATGCGGATCACATCAAGCGGTGATTGTGCGGGTTGTGGTGATCGATTATAAGGATCGAGCTCATGTCCATTTCCGTTGCCATTGTCGAGGATCAGCCGGCCATCCGGAATGCGCTCGTTGCCACCGTCGAGCGGGCCGAGGTGCTGGCCCTGTTCGGTGCCTTCGGTCGGGCCGAAGATCTGTTTGCCGCATTGGCAGCAGACCGGGTTGGTGCGCAGCCGCCGGGCCCCGGAGTGGTTCCGGACGCGGTTCCGATTGGCGTTCCGCTTGTGGTGTTGATGGATATCAGGCTGCCGGGTATCGACGGCATCGAGGCCACTGCGCGGCTGAGCCGCGAATTTCCCGGCGTCGAGGTGCTCATGCTGACCGTGTTCGAGGATGAGGAACGCATCTTTCGCTCATTGCAGGCCGGTGCCAGCGGGTATTTGATCAAGAGTTCTTCCGGCCTGGAAATTGTCGAGGCCATCAGCGGGATCGCCCGCGGTGAATCGCCGATGTCCGGCAGCATCGCGCGCAAGGTGGTCGAGTCGTTTCAGTCGCCGCCGCCGGCCCCCGGCGCAGAGCTGAGCGGTCGCGAGTGCGAAATCCTCGATCTGCTGGTTGGCGGACTGCGCTACAAGGAAATTGCCGCACGCCTGTCGATCAGCATCGACACGGTCCGGACGCATATCCGGCACATCTACGACAAGCTGCACGTGCGCTCGCGCGGTGAACTCACAGCCCGCTTGCTGGGTCGTCGACGCGACTGAGCCGCGCCCGGTTCGCGCTGCAGGATCACATCTTCTGGTGATTCAAATCACCGCCGCGGCGACTGATACTCCCCCGACTGATTCATGAACGCCGGAACCGTTCCGGTCAAGGAGCTATCGAAAATGCAGATCACAAGGGGACTTGTCGTACTGGCCTGGCTGGCTGGTTCGGCCGGCGCGCACGCCGCCGCAATCAATCTTGCCAACTTCGATGCCGATGACGGCACGGTGCTGATCAACGACACCAACGACTTTTCGCGCTTCATGACGGTGGCCGCCGGCTCAGTTGGCGATATCAACGGCGACGGGGTGGCCGACTACGCGCACGCCGGCAACAACTTTATCGTCTTCGATGGCGATAACGAGGTGTTCGTCGTGTTCGGCAACCCGTCCGGCTTTCCGCCGCAATTCAACCTGAGCAGCATCGACGGCAACAACGGCTTTCGCATCACCGATCGGACCGGTGATCTTTTGCAAGCCTGGATCAGCGCCGGCCCGGCCGGCGACGTCAACGGCGACGGAATCGACGATCTGGTGCTGACCGCGCGCGATGATCAGGACTTTCCGACGCGCCTGGTCGGTGCGGTGATTCTGGGCCGCAGCACGCCGTTTCCGCTGACCCTGGACATTTCTGATCTGGACGGCAGCAACGGTTTTCTGTTGAGCGACCCGGAAGCGCCCACTTCGACGCCGGCCGCGCCGCAGGCAGCCAACCGGGCGCCGGATCTCAACTGCGATGGCATCAGGGATCTGGTGCTGGGCTTCCCGGAAGTCGGCGCGGGCGGGGAGGTTCGGGTGCTGTTCGGCGGTCAATTCACGATCACTGCCAATGTCGCCCTGACCGGTTTCAATGGCAGCAACGGCATGCGCATCGTGGCCCCGGGTGGTGGCTCGGATTTTGGTTTTGCCAGCGCCAATCTGGGTGATTTCAATGGCGATGCTTGCGACGATCTGGCCATCGGCGACGCCAATGCCACTGTCGCCGTCGCGGACGCCAGCGGCCGGGTGTCGATCGTGTTCGGTGCGCCGAATCTGCCCGCGTTTCTCGATGCCGGCGCGCTCGACGGCAACAACGGCATGAACATCGAATCCGGGCCCCCGGACTGGGCCATCGATGCGCTGGGCACCGATGTCGTCGGCGGTGATTTCGACGGCGACGGGCTGGCCGACCTGCTGGCCGGGGCACCGGGCGGCACGGCGGTGGGCAATGACCTGCAGGAGGGTGGGGCGATCATTGTTTCGGGTGCAAGCGTCAATCCCGCGGTGCTCAATGTCCGCTTCACCGGCGGCGGGCGGGTCAGCGCCACACGCGGCTTTTTCTCGATGGGAACCAGCAGCAATCCCGGGCTGGTGGCTGCGTTCGTGACAACCGGCGATTTCAACGGCGATGGTATCGACGACGCCGGCTTTGCCGCCAACAGCGAATCGCCGTCGCCGGACCGGCCCAATGCCGGTGTCGTCTACGTGGTGTTCGGCCAGGCCGGCGGCCTGCCGGACCAGATCGCACTGGATACACTGGTATTCAACGACAACCTGGGTTTTGTCGTTACCGGCGCTCAGTCTTTCGATGAAATCGGCCTGGTCCTGAATGCCGGCGACTTCAACAACGACGGCAGCGACGAACTGGCCATCGGTGGAAATGTAGCCAACGACTTTCCCGCCGGCTCGCAGAATGGTGCCGTGTTCTGGATCAATGGCACGGCTAATGATGGCGTGTTCGCCGACGGATTCGAGGGGTAGCATCCTGCGGCAGCAGGGTCCCGAAGCCGATGCCCATCGTTTTCAATTCCGAAGCTGCCCGGCTTGGGTCTGGAATTGCTGTCGGGACGATTCATGTCGCGTTCAGCAATACTGGTGCAGGATCGTGATCCGTGAGTCTGTCGGATGCACATCCAGCCACTGCGAGGCGCGGTCGGAAGGGTAGTGAAGACGGTGGCTGACGAAGCCAGGGAGTCGAACAATGTTCCAGTCAAGAACTGAATGCGTGCTGGCACGCGCTGCCGGTTTGGTTTTCATGTGTGCCTTTGTGCCTGGGGTCTGGGCCCAGAGTTCCGAACATAGCCAGAACAAGGTCGCTGCCGCCGTGACCGCTGTCGAACGCGCGGCCGAGCGGCTGGCGCCGATGCGGGCGGCCGTGGACCGCAGCCAGATCGAGATCAATGCGCTCGCGCGGGCCCATCGTCGACCGGCCGCATTGGTGGACTTCGTTCGCCAGGAGATCGTGTTCCAGCCCTATGCCGGCTTGCTCAAGGGCGCGCGCGGCACCTTGATGACCCGCTCCGGCAATGCGCTGGATCAGGCGCTGCTGACAGGTGCCGCGCTGGAAGCCTCCGGGGCCGAGATTCGGTTGGTCCGGGGGCAACTGACCAGCGAACAGGCAGACCTGCTGGTGCGCTCGGCTGCAACGGGTGCAATTGAATTTCCGCCGGCGCTGGATTCACCCAGGGCGCGCGTCCGGCTGCAGGCCATACTGCGTGCGCTGGCGCTGCCGGAGGACTGGACAGCGCGTGCGCTGGCGCTGCTTGACCGGGATGGCGCCAACAGCGGTGATGCCGACAAGCATGCCGATGCGCTCGACGATACCCGGCGGGTGGCCGAATGGTTACTGGAGCGGCTCGACGCCGATGATCGAGGATCGTCAATGCATGCCCGCCTGGTCGACCAGGCACGTGACTATCACTGGATTCGCTGGCGCGCCACACCATCCGATCCCTGGCAGGATGCACATGTGGCGTTTCCAACCGCCGGACCGGGGCCGGTTGCAATTGCGCAGACCCTGAACGGTGGGGTCGACGACGCGTTGCGGCATTTTGTCGAAATCCAGGTGGTTGCCGAAGCGATCGAGAATAACCAGCGTGCCGAGCGGCCCTTGAACCGGCCATGGCGCCAGTCCACTGCTGCACTGGTCGCGACCCCTGTGACGATTTCGCTGTTGCCGTCCGGCCTGGCTGGCCCGGCCGATCTGCTGGCGCTGGGTGACGCTATTGACGAAGTTCGACGATTCGAATTGAGCATCAATGGGCAGGCGATTGACGGGCCCGGTAGTGTCGATCTGGCCGGCCAGGTACCGGCGCGTGGCAAGCCGCAAGGGCTGTCCGGTCTGGCACAGGGATTGGGCGGTGCCTTGACCGGCGGCGGCACCGCCGATGCAGTGCAGGAATCACAATTGACCGCCGTGTTCGTTGATTACCGTTTCGAATCTCCGACGGGCTCCGAGACCATTCGAAGAGCATGGTTCGACCGCCTCGGTCCGGCGGCCCGAAGCGCAGGCCTGCCCGATTCTGCGCGCGATTCTGCGCGCCCGTCGAACGGGGCCGAAACTGCCCGGGCGCTGGCCGGCGAGCGGATCTTCATGCTCGACGTGGGTCCGCTGAGCCCGGCGCTGGCGTTGGACCAGGCGGTGGTGCAGATCCTCGATAAAACCAATACATTCTCGACCATGCTCGCAATTGCCGGCGGCACGGAGGCGGCCAGCGCGTGGACCGGGCTCCAACTCGAACAGGTCAATCCGCTTGGACATCTGGCGCTGATCGATCGCTTCGCCGCAGACCCCGGCAGTACCGGCGACCGGCTGAATTTTCGACCGAGCGCCGGCCTGGTCGAACTGGCCGTTCATCCGCTGCGGCGCGAAGCCGGAGCAATCCATGGCTATGTGGATATCGTGCGCAACCCCAGGCAGGTGCTGCGCCTGAACGCATCGGGATGGCAGGTCGATTTCGCCGCGACCTTGCGCGCCGGCGTGTGGGAGACCCGTATGGAGCGCACACTGTTGCCCGCGGGTATGGGCGAGGCCTTCGACACCTTCGCGGCCTTCGACGCCCCGGCCAGGACCCGCGTGCTGCGACCGGGTGAGGCTGCGCAAGATCTTCCGGGCGATGCCGATTTTCGCGCCCGTCTGGCCAGCGAGCTGGCAGCCGGAAGGATCGTAGTTGCGCCGGAAACGGCCGGCAAGCACTCGGGCTGGTGGCGCATCGATCCCGTGACCGGCCAGACCCTGGGCATGACCAGCGAAGGACGTGGCCAGGCGATGGTCGAATACGTCGAGACCACGGTCCAGCGCGCCCAGTCGCTTTACGGTCATGTTGAAACGATCATTGGCGTGGCAGAACAACTGCGCGCCTGCCGCGAGCAGCATGGCGGGCTGGAGGAATTCAACGAGCTGTTCTGCTGCATGGCCTCAGTCTACGTCGACACCGCGGCCGGGCCGGCCGCCGGCCAGGCCAAAGATACTGGTCTGGGCGGGTCGCTGTTCGTCACCGTGCTGGGCGCAGCGGCCGAGGCCGCCGGCGGCTCGGAGCAGATCTGCAACGATCTGATCTCCAGTCTTTAGGGCGCACTGCGATGAACCTCTCTCCTGCCACATCCCTGGGCGCGTTGCTGGCGGCGAGTCTTGTTGCTGCTGTCAATTTGCTTCATGCCGAGGAAATCGAACCCAATGACCGCTGGCAGGAGGCTCAGCCGGTGGAGGCACTTACGCCGATCCACGGCCGTGTGGACCGGGCTCACGATCGTGACTACTTCCGCTTCGAACTCGACGAAGTCACCGGCTCGGAAGGCTTTGCGATCGAGGCCGAAACGCTCGATGGCACATTCGCTGAAATCTGCCTGACCGACGCCGACGGTTCGAGTGTTCAATGCCGCCGGCACGCGTCGCGCCTGGTGTTGCCGGCGCTCGGGCCGGGCGCCGGCACCTGGGGTGTGCTGGTGCGCGCCGAACCCGAGGGTGCCAGTTATCGAGTCGAGTTTACGCCTGCGTTTCTCGAAGCGGACCAGGAGCGCGAGCCCAATGACAGTCCGGCTCATCCGTCCACGCTCGATGCTGCGACCCGATTCGTGCGCGGCACATTCGCCGGCAAGGAAGACGATCACTACGTCTTCGAAATCGAAGGTCCACCCCGGTTGTGGCGAATCCAGGCCAACTCGAGTACAAAAATCACGCTCGACCTGCTGACGACCGGGGGCCAGCGCGTAAGCAGCCGGACCAGCGAGCGCCAGGTGCGTCTGGATCGGTTGTTGCTGTTGCCGGGACGCCATCTGATCAAGGTCAGCGGCGAGGATTCCGACTACGACTTGCGAGTGCTCGATCTCGGCCCGCCGCCGCCCGGTGCAGAGGCCGAACCCAACGACCAGCCCGGCACCGAAGCTGTACTGGTGCGGAATCGGGAATCCACCGGCGCAATCGATCATCGCACCGATCGCGACGGCTGGCGCTTTGCGCTGCATGCCCCGGAGCGCGTGGCGCTGGGATTTGTGCCCCCGGCTGATGCTGAGCTCAGAATCGATCTGCTGTGGGAGGGTCAGTCGATCTTCCGCTCGCAGCATTCGGCTGAGCCGGTCGAGCATATCGCGCTGCTGCAGCCGGGCGAATACCGGGTTGTGGTCGACGGGCGCAGCCCCAGTCTGGCCGAGTACCGTCTGGTTTTGAACGACAAGCCGTGGTCGCAGATCGATGTGGCGGTGGCGCCCGGAGGACTCGATCTGCACATCCAGCGACCTGCGGATGCGCCGGCGGCGTTCGTCAATCACGGCCAGCGCCTGGAGCTGGCGACCACGATTGCCAACCAATCCATCGAGCCGGTGGAAGTCCGGTTCGAGACGCATACCAGCCATCATGCCTGGCGCGTGGAGGCACCCCGGCCAGTTGTGCTTGCGCCATCGAGCAAACAAGCCTTGACGCTGACGGTCGATATTCCGCCCGATGCATGGGGCGATCATCCGGTGCGGGTGGCACTGATCGCGCGCTCACCGGACGGGGTGGTGCTGGCCGAGACCGAACAGCGGATTACCCCCGATCCTGACGCCGTGCCGATCGCGCCGGTTCGCCAGCCGCCGCTGCCGGAAGCGCTGCTGGGCGGGCTCAATCTGGCCTGGGCCGCGATGGGGGCGGAATGGGTGCCGGTCGACGGGGTCGGCAGGCCGCCGTCGGAACGCGATATTCCATGGTTGAACGACGGCATGATTACGCTGGGTGATTCGTTTCGGGTCGCACTCGATGCCGGCCTCAGCTATCCGCCGACCTATCGTTTCGACACCGATGCAGCGGTGCAACTGGCCGGGGTGGTCATTCATCCACAGGGTGCGCACCCGCTGGCGGCGCAACCGAAACAGGTCGAAGTGCTGGTCTCGCTGGACGGGGTGACATTTACCCCGGTGCTGCGCGGCGAGTTGTCGGCCGCACCGGTGGAGCAGGCGCTGGTGTTCGATACGCCGATCGGCGCGCGCTATGTGCGGCTCAAGCTGGCCGAGTCCTATGACAATGCGCGTGAAATTCGACTTGGCGAGTTCGGTGCGATTGCGGTTCCCGGCTCCAGGCCGTTCGGCGATCGTCGCTTCAACCTCGCTGACCCGGCGCTGGGCGGCCATGTGGTCTGGGCTGATCCGACCGTACAGGCCTCCAGTTGGGACGCGGTGATGCTCAGTGAAGCCGACGAGAAACCCTCGGTGCCGATGATGCCGGTCCATGCCGGGGGCGTCAATACCTGGCGCGCCGAATGGGTGATCGGTTTCCAGCACGACCGGGCTGCACGCATTGATGGCATGACCTGGCGCGACAGCGGTGGTGGGCGGGCAAAAACGGGGTTTGATCGCTTCGAACTGGCGACCAGTACCGCCAGTCCGGTCGGACCATGGACGCGTCTGGGTGAATTCGAGTTGCCGCCGTTCGATGCGGCTGCGGGCCGCGAGTCAAGTCTTGATCTGCCGACCACCTGGGCGCGCTACCTGCGGGTGCGCGCGTTGGCCGAAGCGCCGGCCGAGCGCCCGGAACGCGCCGTCGTCGCGTTTCCAGACCAGCTCTCGGTGTTCGAGCAGCCGGCCGATGAGCATTACCGCTCGATTCTGGGTGCCTGGGGTTATGGCCGGCGTGAGGCGATCTTCGAGCAACTGCATCCAATAGAACCGGTCAACGCGCCGCTGAAGAGCAATGACCCGGCCACCGCCTGGCCGCTGCCGGCCGGTGATGGCGCGTCGGGCTTTGTTCAGCTCGACCGGGCTGAGCACTGGTATTCGGTCGATGTCGCGACGGGTGACAACCGGCTCAACCTCGACCTGTCGGATAGCGGCGATGATGAAATCGGCCTGGCGCTGTTCGATGCCGACGGCCAGCCGATCGAGCTGAGGCCGGCGCCGGTCGAAATACCCGAAGGCAGTGAACCGGTGCGGCGCATGGCGGCCGAAGTCAATCCCGGCCAGTATCGGGTTCGGGTCCACGAGCCGTCCTGGTCGATGATGTTTCTGTGGGACAACTCCGGCAGCATGGCCAGCTATCTGCCAAGCGTCTACAGTGCCGTAGCCGAATACGCGCGCGACGTTCGCCCCAATCAGTTCGCCAACCTGATGCCGTTCCGGCGCGGCGCGCCGCTGCTCGATCAGTTCACCGACCAGCCGCTGGTGCTGCTGGAGGCCCTGAACAACTATCGGCGCAACGATGTCGCCAGCGAAGCCGAAGGCACGCTGATGGATGCGGCCTTCGAATTGGCCGAGCGCGACGGGCTCAAAGGTATCGTGATGATCACCGATGCAGCGACCACGCGTGAACCTGAAGTCTGGCGTGCGCTGGCCGAAGTGCGGCCGCGTGTGTTTACGGTGCAGGTCGGCTCCACCGGTACGCTGGGATTGATCGGCGGGTCGGGCACGCTGGCCCAGGATTTGATGCAATCCTGGGCCAATGTCAATGACGGTGTCTACGCCTACCCGCGCAATGCCACCGAGCTTTCCGTAGCCTACGCCCGCGCCAGCGCGATGATGCGCCGGCCCAAGGCCTATCGCCTGCAGGTCTCCAGCGAGGCCGTCGAACCGGGCGAGCTTGTGGTACACGGCGGCGTGGCCGGCGCGGCGGTGGAAGTGGTGTTCGACGCCTCGGGTTCGATGCTGCAGCGTATGGACGGGGAGCGTCGCATTGATATCGCACGTGATGTGGTCGCCGAGCTGGTCACCGAAACGCTGGATGACCGCAGCCTTTTTGCATTGCGCGCGTTTGGTCATCGCAATCCGGATGAATGCTTCACGGATCGGCTGTTGCCGCTGGCGCGACTGGATGCCGATGCGGTGGTCGCGGCAATTCGCGGTATCGAGGCGAAGAACCTGGCAAAAACCCCCATCGGCGATGCCTTGCGCGGCGTGGCCGGTGACCTGAACGGCGTCGAGGGCGAGCGGCTGGTGGTGCTGGTCACCGACGGCGAGGAAACCTGCGATGGCGACCCCGGCGCGGAGATTGCCGGGCTGATCGAAACGCATCCCGAAACCCGCGTGCACATCGTCGGCTTCGCGATCGATGATGCGGCGCTGATGGGCCGGTTCCGGCGCTGGGCCGCCTCCGGCCGGGGGAAATATTTCAACGCCAACAGCCGGGTCGAGTTGAGCCAGGCGCTGCGCGAGGCGCTGTCGCCGCGCTTCACGGTCGTCGATGCCAACGACAATCCGGTGGCTGAGGGTGTATCGGGTCAGGACGCGATCGCGCTGCCGCCTGGGCACTATGCGATCGAAGTCGCCAGCCAGCCACCGCGCCGGCTGGAAGCGGTCGAAATCCGCGCCGGCGAGCGCACGCGCGTGGCTTTGGATGAACAATCATCTTCAGGAGAAACCCGATGAACGCACAAAAAACCATGAACCTGGCGGCCGCGATCGCGATACTGGCATCGGCATTGCTGATCGCCGGGTGTTCGGATGACCGCAGCGAATCGGAAAAGCGCGCAGCGGATGCGGCAGACACGCGCGACTCGGCGGCGGTCGAGGCCCGCGAGCGTCAGCTCGAGCAGATTGCCAGACGCCACGGTGTCGAAGTCGATGTCGAACTCGACGACAGCGGCCAATCCGTCGACCGCCTGACCATCAACCACAGTGTGGCCGGCCACACCGGCCAGTACGGCAGCAACGTGGCGCTGCCCGAGGGCTTTCCGGACGATGTCCCGGTGCCCGAAGGCCTGGCAATATTTGCCAATAGCAAGGTTCCCCACGGCTACATGATTCAAGGGCGAAGCAGCGAGGATGCAGCAAGGCTGCAGGCGTTTTTCAACGAAGCGGCGGTCGCGGCAGGCTGGCAGCCCGGACCGTCGAGCGCAACGGGCCCGATCCAGCAGCTGCAGTTCGACCTGGGCCGCCGCAAGCTCGGCGTGACCATCACCGAAACCGGGACCGAGCGCCTGGTGCAGATTTCGACCATTGAAATGCCGCAAGGCTGACTTCGGCAGCCGCCTGATGCTGACACCGCGCTGGGTATGGGTCTTACTCTTGGTGCTGGCCGCCATCCCGATCGGGTTTGCGGTCGGCGCATGGATCGGCGCACGCTTTCTGATCCCGGCCGACGCCGGCCTGGTCGGCGGCGCGATGCTGTTCTGGTACGGCGTGCTCGGTATGGTGTTGGCGCTGGTGGCGGGGATCATTGCCATCCGCGGGCTGGGCCCCTCGCCGTTGAAACTCCTCGCGCTGGTCGCCGCCGGGCTGGCCGTGGTCCTGCTGGCGCTGGTCGGCCTCAGGATCAACCAACAGCAAGTCCAGCCCGATGCGCATCGCCAGCTTCCCACCGCACGAATTGCCGACGAATCGACCGTGGTGAGCGCAGAGATCGATACGGGCCTGCCTCCCGCCTGCTGGCCATCACCGCAGATGCTCTACTTCGGCGCGCCGCCGCCGGAGCTGGCCGAACGAGTTCATCTGGCCCGAGTTTCCGACCACGAAGCTGAAGAGATCGTCGTCCACAACCCGGACACGACCCGGCCGGGGCCGTGGCGTGCCGCACTCGATGTTCCGCTGTCCGACGGCGATGTCCTGCGCGTGTTGCTCGACGGCGTGACCGGACCGATCCAGCCGCGTGAGTTCGGCAGCTCGCTGGTGTATCTGCGGGTGCCTTGGGGGCGAACCACATTCAGCGATCTGTTGCTGGACCGGAAAGCAGGTGCAATCATCGGCCATGAGCAGGTCATCGACGGCACCGATGCGTGGCACCAGGCGCGCGAATCCTGTGCATTACCGGAGCTGGCCGATGACGCGTCCTGCGACTGCGCAATCAGCAGTCAGCCATGGCCGCGCCCGCGCGCGCAGGCGCACCGGAATTCGACCCTCGGCTTGCTGCTCTTGCCGGGCTTGTTCGGCCCCGGTGAAACCGGTGGCGTGGTCGCGACCACGCCGATCCGGGCGCTGGCGGTGTACTCGGCTCCGGACGGGGGGCTTGACTCGATGCGTCAGATCGAGGATTTCCGCGAGCTGCATTGGCGCGAATATGCCTACGAGGCCGGGGCCGCCGTGGTGACCGGTCGACAAGGCGACTGGCTTCGGATCGAGCTCGCCGACGGCAGCAACGGCTGGGTGCGCCCCGGACCCGCGGAGCAATTCCTGTCGCTGGCTGAGCTGTATGCCGGCACGATGACCCATCTGGTCAGGACCTGGTCTGGCCGCTTGTGGCGCCAGGACCGCGGCGGATGGTATGCCGACCCCAGCGGGCATGTCGGAGAGACCGCAGTCGAGGTCGTGGCCACAGAAACAATCGGCGATACCTTGTGGCTGGAAGTGGTTATCCCCGAAATTCCGCCCTGTGGCGGTGGCCGCCAGCAATCTGCTCGGGGCTGGATTCCCGCCTGGGACGAAAACGGCGAGCTGAATGTCTGGTTTTATTCCCGTGGCTGCTGACCGCAGGCTTGTGCTGTCGGCTCTGGCGATGCTGCTGGTCGTCAGTGGTCCAGCCCAGGCCTGTCGCTGCCGCGAACTTGCGCTGCCTGATTACTTCGCTCGTGCCGACCGGGTTGCAGAGGCACGCATCGTTGCCGTGGCCGAGGCGACCCGGGTCGACGGCACAGAAATTCGTCGGTTTACGCTGGCGCTGCTGCAGCAATTCAAGGGCGAGACCTTCGAGCAGGTCTTGAGCTACGCATCAACCGCGAGCTGTGGCGTGGTCGGGCAGGCGGGGGATCAGCTGTGGGTCTTCGCCATACAGCAAGCCGCTTCGTCCGGAGCTGACCTGTGGATCGATAGCTGCGGCGGTACTCGCCGTGCAGAAACCGGCTTTCCCGGGATTGCCGCGGCACAGACCGCCCACGCGCTGCGGCTGCTGGCTGCTCGCGCGTCGGTACTGGAGCCCGACAGCATCGACTCGAACGGAGCACAAGGCATCGACGGTGCAGCGGCCGCAAACGTCTCCGCACTTTCTGCGCGGCTGAGGTCGGTGCATCGGGACCAGATCGAGGCGCCGTGGAAAGATGCGCTGCAGCGCGCGGCGGTGCTGGCACCAAACGGACGCGGGCGTGCGGCGGTGCTGGTGCCCGATCCGGTGGCCCGGCCACCGCATCGAACACACATCCTGATCGATCACCAGTCCAGTGAAGTGCTGGCGCTGGTAGTGCATGGCTCCTGGTCGGCTGAAGCACTGCAGTGGATCAACGACAACTGGCTCTACGTCCGGCTCCGGCGCGCCGACGGTCACGCAGCAGGCTGGATTATCGACGCTGAGCAGGGCCGAATCCTGTGGCAAGGGAGCGCGGACGATTGAGGATCCGGGCTTCGCAGCAGCCTGGATTCAAACGCGGTTCGGCTTCAGCCGGTGCCTCAACTGCGTGGGTCGAAGTCGCTCTGGAACAGCGTTTCGGCAGCGCCGCCGTCGAAATCGCCGCGGAACAGCGTGTCGTCTGACTTCGTGCTCGATGCCGGCGCGAAGTCGCTGGCGAACAGCAGGTCGGCGCCTGTATTACCGGGCGCAGCATTCTCGTGACTCTGCGGCAGCAGCAGGACAACGGCCAGCGCAGCGGCGCAGGCACCTGCGGTGCCGAAGGCCAGTGTCCAGCCGAACCGGGAGCGCTCGCCCGGGCGCGCAACGCCAAGGGCATCATGCAGACCGTCGCGCACGGCCAGCAGGCTCTGCATCTCGGCCGCGCAGTGCGGGCAGGTGGAAAGATGCCGGCTCAGCTTGTTGCGTTGCCACGGCCATACCGAACCCTCGGCCAGTGCCGCCAGGCGCTGGCTGCTCGGGCAGGCATCCTGCGGTCGCGTGGTGCGGCGATACAGTTGGCTCAGTTGGCGGGTCGTGTCATCCATCGTTTCCACCCATTCGTGTCTTGAGTGCGCGTACGCCACGGTAGGTCAGGTTGTGCGCGCGATCGGTGTCGCAGTTCAGCAGTTCGGCAATCTCGGCGACCGTGAAGCCCTGCAGGAACAGAGCCACGGCGCGGCGCCGGTCGGTCGGCAGTGCATCCAGCGCCGCTTGCAGGCGACGGCCATCAAGCTCGACCTGCATCACTTCGTCCGGCGCGGGCGTTTCGGTCTGGATCTGTTCGAGCGGATCCAGATCCGACTCACCGGCATCGCGGATGCCGTGTGCCAGCGTGCCGCGATGCTTGCGCAGGCAGTCGACAATCGCGCTGTTGACGACCTTGATGTAATACGACGCGCCGAGCTTCGATTTTCTGTCACGAGACAGTACTTCCCAGACCCGGATACGGACTTCCTGGATCAGGTCGTCGGGTCCGAGTGCGGCGTCGGACCAGCGATAGCGCCGCAGGCCCGCCCGCACCTGCGGCGCGAGCTTGCGCCACAGGGCATCGAAGTCCAGTTTTTCGGGCGGTTCGGTCATGGTCGGCAAGTGTGCCCCAGATGCGCTGGCAATGCGGATCCCGGCGCACACCCGCCAGTCCTGCGACAATCCGGCGATGTCGCCGAAGGGAAACCAGCGAACCAGCCAACCCAAATCGGCCGGCAGAGCGGCCTCCTACAGAAGGCGGG
>NPIE01005895.1_pt1 | contig 46195 bp, 35 predicted proteins | sample 8637661 | NCBI WGS metagenome assembly NPIE01 (sample SAMN07420842, study PRJNA396082) | bioreactor metagenome | isolation source: sample BA12 brine-fed electro-methanogenic bioreactor BA | place: Japan: Kochi | collected 2016-12-09 | reverse complement strand
GCGGCTATGCTTCCATTTCCCAGGCAGTTCCTCACGGTTTTTCTCCTGCTGGAGAAGAGGTCCCGGATAAGAGCAGCAGCCACGGGCATCGATATTCCTGCAAAACGGTGATGGGGCACCATCTCCAGTATAGCCGATGTTACCTCCGGAGAGGGATAAAAGGCCCCCGGTTTGACCAGTCCTGCAATTCTCACGTCCCATGAAAGGGCACAGAGGAGCGAAAATGCGCCATACTGCTTGCTCCCCGGGCGGGAAACCATCCGTTCAGCAACCTCTTTCTGAATGGTATATACCATTTTCCCCGGGCGGACACTGTTTTCTATCAGATCGCCGATAAAGGTAGCGGCACAGTTATAAGGGAGATTCCCGAAAATGACGTCGGGAACGGGTCCGGAGGCAAGTGCGGCAGGCCAGCTTTTGAGAACGTCTCCTTCGACAATGGAGAAACCGGGATGAGAACCGAAGTACTCCTTCAGAAAACGGATAAAGCCGTGATCTATCTCAAAGACCTTCAGTTCACGGCAGGCATCGACCACCATATGGGTCATCGCCCCGAGGCCCGGTCCGATTTCCCAGACAAGGTCGTCACTATCCAGCTCGAGGAGTCCTGTCAGTTTCTTCCTCACCCCCGGAGAGATCAGGAAATTCTGGCCGAAGCGTTTCTGCATCCCGAGACTGTTCCGCTGAAGAAAGGCGGAGATAGAGGCGGGCGAATCGTAATCGAAAGGGAGTTCCATCGGAAAGAAGATACCGCACCGTCAGTACGCTGGTCAACACGAGAAAGGCCCCTGCAGGGGCAAGTATATCATCATCCTTCAGAACAGGAAGCCGGGAACAGTAATCGGCGATAGAAACAATGATGGACGAAAGCCGTCCCGCGGCTGCGGGAATGGCGGGAAGAGCCGGAAAAAGCAGAAGAAGAATCCCGCTCCAGATAAGGAGCAGTACCGGCACGGTCAGGAGAAAGGATGCAGGTATGGAGGCGGGTCGCAGCTCGCCGAAACGGAGGAGTGAGAGAAAAGCGGTCGAAATTATTGCCCCACAGGAAGCTCCCATCATTTTTGCAGGGCCCGGGGGACACAAGGGTCCCGTAAGCATGCCGGATATTGGTCCGGCGAGGCTTATTATACCGAAAAGGGCAAGATATGAAAGCTGAAATGAGAGTTCCGCGGGAGAAAGGGGAAACAGGACAATCTGGACGAGAAAGGTGATGGTGAGGGCTCTCAGGGGCCGCTCTCCGCAGTATGGCGCCATTGTCGCCATGAAAAAAAAGATGATGGCCCTGACCAGGGAGGGGCGAACACCAACCACAAGAAGATAGACGGGCAGAAGAGCAAGAACCGTAAACCGCGCCTTCCTCCTTCCCGCCAGCGGTGAAAGCAGGAACAGCAGGAGTGCTGCCAGGATTCCGACGTGCATGCCCGAGAGCGCAAGAATATGGCTTGCCCCGGCGCGACGGAAAAGAAGAAAAAGAGGATCCGTCGGTTCGCTTTTCCGCCCGAGGAGAAGAGCCTTCAGAAGAGGTTCGGCTCCCGGTGCCCGGGCCAGTCTCTTTCCGGCCTCCCTGAGCAGGGCCGACCGGGCCTCCGCTGCCCGGCTCCCCGGGCCGGTAATCCGGAGGGTATCCGGATCGGGATAAAAGACGGTTCCCCCTGCTTCCGACTGCCTGAGCCCGACGGATATCTGCGTCCCCGCCAGACTCTCCTTCAGCTGTCTTCCTTCCCGGGGAAAAAAGAGGCTTACAACACCGCCGGCGGATGTGACGACACCCCCGGCTGAAAGGACCTCCCCGAGCCTGAGAGAGACCACTGCTCCTCCGGAGGATGTAAGTACGGGATCCCGGTAGAGGGTCCCGCGGACCTTTACCACCCGTCCGGGAGGAACGCCGAAAAAGGGATCGAGCCGTTCCCGGCCCGTAACGGAGAGGACACCGCACATGAGTCCAAGGGTCAGAAAAAGCAGGAGACGCCCCGCGTAGAAAAGCCTGTGCCGGAAGCTGAGAAGCAGCTGTGGCAGAAAGGCCGCCGGCAGGAGCGGAAGAAGAAAAATCGGGACCTTATCCGGTCTGCCGCCGAAGACCAGTGCCAGGGCGGCTCCGGCGGCCAGAAGATCCGGCAGTTCCTCTCTGAAAAGCCGGCCGCGGCCGGTGCAGTTCTTTTTTCCGTCAGTTTTTAAGGTTATTGAGGGCCTCCCGGGCAGCCCTCTTTACTGGTGGTGCATAATCCAGGTATCCGGTATAGAGAAGGTAATCAAATGCCACCCTATCTCCGAGCGCCCCGAGGTTATTGACAACCGCGAGCGCTACCTGGGTATCCACAGGCTGCCCATTTTCAACATAAGCGTTCATTACTTCTAGATACAGCGATAAACGCACAGCTGATTCATGTGTGCCCATGGATCCGAGAGATGCAATGGCTTCGAGCAGGCTGGACTTGCTTGTCAGCCCCCTTTCAACTTCTTCGATGGTCCGGTCAAAATGATCAATGACCAGAGGAGTTGCCTCGGACCACTTGTATTCGGTCAGTTTCCGGACCGCAAGATACCTCAGTTCCCGGTGGATTTGTTCACTGCTTTCCTGGGAAACCCGGTTGCTGATGGCAAAGGAGAGCGCCTTCATGGCAATGGCGGCACGTTCTTCCAGCCCCAGATCCTCCCGGGCCGCTGCACGCTCGAGGGCGGCAAGCTTTTCCGCCGGGGGGTTATGCTCAATAACCCTGGTGATATTGGCTACATAGTCGCCTCCGAGCTCTTCCATGGCCCGGTCGGCCTTGTAGCTTATATCATCGGAGTATTTAAGAAAGGATGCACTGAATAGCAGTCCGTAGGAGTTCTCATTTCCCACCTTTCCAAGGGTTACCACACATTCCGCAACAACCTGGCGTTCCACCATTCCTCCGGAACGCATTGCGTTGTTCTGTGAAGCCATCCAGGTATTGAGCCTGCTTATCAGCTCGGGATTATCCTCTGCAATAAGCCCGAGGGTACTCATGACCGCAATCTGAATACGTACCGAATCGGTGTTTTCAAAAAGCCGCCAGACAATATCCGCCGCGGGGCGGTAGTCGTGCATTCCTATCAGACTGACCGCCAGAACTGCAAGTTCCTGAGCCGCATTATCATCCCTGAGCGTTCTGACGTTATCGAGAACAAATTCCACCGACTGCTGGTAGAGGGGCCCCATCGCCTCCCCTCTCATTTCCGAGGCATCCTGAAGCACCTGGATTTTCGTGGAAAGACTGCCTCTGGCAAAGCTGCGCTGAAAAGCGAGAAGCATGGAGTCGTCATTCACCGAATCGGATCCTGTCTCCTGGGCATAGAGGGCTCCAATGGAAAATAAGAGAAATAGGGCTGCGGAGAGGGCAATAATCCTGCTGATGCCTCCGTCCCTGCTGCTTGATCTGTTCATCGGAATATCTTCCTCCTCACGATAAAGCCCTGGCTTTTCGTGCTGTTTTTTTTCCATTATCCATATCCCGTTCTCCGAACAGGTTATATACATATATCAGGACCCTGTTTCTTGCGGGAGCGGAAAGCGGTATAGCCTGAATGTGCAGGACCGACTGGTTTGTTTTTGCATTATAGTTGATGCCCCTGACGGTTCCATTCATGATGATTTTCTGATCCGCAAGAGAAAACTGAAGCTTCACATTCATGCCCACTTTCCCCTTGCCTCCTATCCTGACAGCAGCACCGTCTTCGGATACATCCTCCAGACGGGCACGAAGTCCTCTGCGGCTTTCCGCTATTTCCAGTGCGTTGTCCAGGGATCTGAGGGGATATATTTCAGCATTTTTCTTGACCTCGACCCGGACCGAGTTCCGTTTCTGACTCCGGATAAGGTTATCCGAGTGGGTAATGTGAAGAATGGGATACTGCTTATCCAGATAATCTTCAAGCACCTTTGATTCAAAGGTATACCCGGCATCATCGAGTCTCCAGAAATAGACCTGGATAATCTGTCCCTTCCAGAAGAAACCGGGCGGAAGGTTCGGACCTTCGGGGTAAGAAATGGCCAGATACCTGCGAAGGTTCTCAACTACCTGCGCATCAAAGGTCCCCGCGCCGGGAAGCGAAACCTTTATCCGCTGACGCTGCACTATTTTCCTGCTGCTTTTAAGACCCAGCTTGTATTTGGGAAGGTTAAGCTCAACCTGTTTCCGGAAGCTGAAGAGTTTGGCAAGAAACTCCGCCGAAGCTGGTTCGTTCATAAGGTTCTGTGAACGGAATTTGGTAATTACACCCTTTATCGAACGGTCGAGCTGGCTTATCGACCAGAAGAGGCTTGTGGGATTCCGGAGGCGGCCTTCCACAGCCACCCTGCGGAGAAGATTGACCTCGCGCAGACTGAAACCGGATTCCTTTCCTTTAACATAAAAATGGATCCAGGGAAAGCTTCCGCCTCCGGCCTTACGCATAAGACCCACCGAGATGAGAAAAACTGCTGCAATTACCGAAAAAATTATCCAGTTCATCAAATAATCCTTTATTTCACTTCACCTCGAAGGCCTGCTATGATACATCATAGCATAAGGAGAAGATGATGACAATTTTCCGGATGGCCAGGGAGAAAAAAAGCGCACAAGCGGGACGCCTGATCGAACCGCTGCTCCTGTTCCTTGTTTTCTTCTTTCCGGGATACCTTGCGGGGCCCGGGAGAACGGCTTTTATCGATTTTGGCGATTCCCTGTTCCTTCTCTCCTATCTCAGCATCGCCCTTCCACAGATAGCGCTTCTCCTGCTTATTATCTTCCGCAAGGGAAGCAATGGATGGGCCCGCTACGGCATCGACCCCCCACGCTTTCGCGATGCGGTAGTCGCGCTTATCCTCTTCGCCTGCATATTCCTCTTCTCATCCCTTTTCTCCATGCTCTCTCCCGAAGGCTCTCCGCTCCCCTGGTCTGTGGGTTCCCCCTCGCTCTTCCCCCTTGCCATAGCCGTCAGCTTTGCAACCGGTTACCGCGAGGAGCTTTTCTTCCGGGCGTATCTGATCCGGGAACTGACCGACTTTCTGGGAGATGAAACTGCAGTTTCCTCCTGGAGGGAGATTACGGCATCATCGCTCCTCTTCTCCAGCGGGCATATTTATCAGGGACTGCTTCCCGCTCTCTCCATTTTTCTGATTTCCCAGATTCTCGGTTTCTGGTTCATAAAGCGGGGAAGGATTCACGAGGTTGCCATCGCCCATTCACTCTACAACTCCATGGCGCTTTTGCTGCTTCTCCTCTGATTCTTTCTGATTCCGAACGAATAATTACCCGGAAACCTTGTTTTCCAGGTCCCTTTATAGTATTTTTGCTATATGAAAACGAAACAGATAACCACCACTTTCATTGGAGTGCTTCTGCTTCTTCTTTCCGGCACTCTCCTTACAGCACAGAACACGGCTCAGAACCCGGAGACTTCCATGACCGCAGGCCAGAGAGCGCTCTACGATCTGGGATTCGACATACCGCAGTCGGAAATTCCGGCCCCTCCCTTTTCGCTGACCACCCTGGACGGAAAGGAAGCGAGCCTGAAAAACGCCTCGGGCAAACTCCTCCTCCTTAATCTCTGGGCCACCTGGTGTCCCCCATGCCGTGCGGAAATGCCTTCGATGCAGAAACTGTATGACCGCCTTTCGGGAAAAGGCTTTGAGATGTATGCGGTTGCCGGCCCGACACCTCCGCGGGAAACCCTGGAAAAAATTGAAGCGTATATACAGGATAACGGCTATTCCTTCCCCGTTCCGATCGACACCGAAATGAGGGTCAACGCCCTGTACGGTACGGGAAGCATTCCGACCACCTGGCTTATTTCCCCGGAAGGCGTAATAATTGCCCGCCTGGTCGGCTCAACCGACTGGATGAATCCAGGGATTATTGCGGCACTGGAAAAACTGCTTCCCTAGGAGGTGCGTGTGGTCCGGGTTCACAGAATATCGGCTTTCTTTTCAGCGCTCCTGATTTCAGCTCTTTTTCTATCTTATTTTCCGGCTTTACTCTACGCCCAGGAGGCCGAAATTACGGAGGTAAGGGTCATCCGGAGGGACGCGGCAGATCAGGAGGCCCTCAAGCTCTCGGTTACCTACTCCATCCCGGAGGGCTTTTATCAGAGTCTTGAGCCGGATTTCTTTTTCTTCGAGCTTACGGAGCTTGTTTCTCCTTCGGGAAGAAATGTTCTGGACCGTGTGAGTCTGGGAGATATTTCATATCCCGGGGGAAGGATTGAGGAGACGGGGGAGAACCTCTATGGCGAGGTCAGCCTTACCGCACCGATAGATCTGCCGGATTCTCTGGAATCCGGTACCTACTCCGGGAAGGTGAAGGCCCACTACCAGCTCTGCGATAAGGCGGGCACCTGCTTTCTCCCCGGCAGCTCCGTACACTCCTTCAGCTTTGACTTCGGGGGAAACGGCGGGGCTTCGGCCGGCATGAGCGGGTCACTTCTCACCATGCTCCTTTTTGCGTTTATCGGGGGGCTTCTCCTGAATATCATGCCCTGCGTATTTCCCATTCTCTCCATCCGTGCTCTCAACCTGGTAAAGCAGAGCGCCAATGACTCCGCAGGCTTACGGAGCGGAGCCCTTCTGTACGGGGCAGGAGTGCTTGTCTCTTTTCTTGTTCTGGCGGGAACGGTCATAGTTCTGAAGCGTTCGGGAGAACTTGTAGGCTGGGGGTTCCAGTTCCAGAATCCCGGATTCGTTCTGGCTCTCTCGGCAATTCTGTTTGTCTTTGCCCTGAGTCTTTTCGACCTTTTTGTATTTCAGCCTCCCGTTCTGGGGTCCAGGCTTGCGGCAGCCCAGTCAAAGGGGCTTATGGGCTCATTTATGAACGGTTTGTTTGCGGTCATCCTTGCCACACCGTGTACCGCACCCTTCCTGGGAAGCGCCCTCGGTTTTGCTTTCAGTCAGCCCCCGCTCTCCATTGTCCTTTTCTTTATCACCATCGGAACAGGTTTTTCTCTCCCCTTTGTCCTTCTCGGTTTTATCCCCGGGGCGGTAAAATGGATTCCGAAACCAGGCCGCTGGATGATTGTGTTCAAGGAGGCGATGGGACTGGTCCTTATCGCCACGGCTCTCTATTTCTTTGATATCTACGGCCGTCAGAGGGGAAGCGGAGCGATAACGGCTTCTCTCTATTTTTTCCTCGTTCTTGCGGCGGTCTTGTGGGTATACGGAAAACTGGCTTCTCCCGGCGCTTCGGCCCTGAAAAAGTGGATCGGCCTCGTACTTCTCATTCTTGTTCCATTGAGCGCCGGACTGCTGCTGCTCCCCTCTGAAGCCGGAAGGGATGGCGGTTCCGTTTCCGCCGCAGAATATTCCGAAGCGGAAGCGGGACCGGAGCGGATTCCCTTCTCACCGGAAACTGTGGAAAGTCTTTTATCGGAACAGACCCCGGTGCTCCTTGTCTTTTCCGCCCGATGGTGCAGCGTCTGCAAGCTGAATGACCGCAGGGTTCTGAAGACCGACCGGGCGGAGGAGCTGTTCCGGGAATATGGTGTTTCGATGGTCTACGGAGACTACACAAATCAGGATCCTGTCATCGCCCGCCGAATTTCAGATCTTGGCAGAGCGGGCGTTCCGGTATATGCTTTGTATCGGCCCGGAGCCGAAAAACCGCTGATTCTTCCGGAGGTGCTCTCCTTCGACATACTCGAAGAGGCATTTTCCGCGATCAATTCAGCACCGGTTCCTGCCGAGACGCCTCTGGAGGATCTTCTCTTTTTCTGATACTCCCCGGAAGCGCACATATTGAGTCCAGCAGGAGGTAAAGATGGCTCCCATTGATACTGTACCAAAGAGAATCCGTGAGACGGCACGCACCTATCCCGACATTGCCGCTCTTCTTTCAAAGGACCAGTCGGGCGAGTTCAGGGAAACCAGTTTCCGGGATCTTATGCATCAATGCGCGGCCTGCGCATGCGCCTTGAAGGATGCAGGTCTGGAACGGGGCAGACATGTCGGCATCATAAGCGACAACAGAAGAGAATGGATTATTGCGGATCTTGCGATGCTCGGCCTCGGGATAGTCGACGTTCCAAGAGGATCTGACTCCACCGCCGATGAAATCGCTTATATTCTTGGTCATGCGGAATGCTCGGTCACCTTTGCGGAGAATGCCGCGCAGGCGGAAAAGATTCTTGAAAAGAAGGAGGCTCTGGAAAAACTTGAGCTGATCATTCTCTTTGACGGATCGAAAAAGCCCTCTTCAAAACAGTCCGGAAATGTGGAAATCCGCACCTTCGAAGAACTCATGACCAGGGGTGAAGAACTGCTTCCGTCGATGGAGTCATTTTTCGATGAAGAGATTGATAAAGGTGAAACTGATGATCTTGCCACTCTTATCTACACCTCCGGTACCACCGGAGAACCGAAGGGTGTCATGCTTCCTCACCGGAGTTTCATCTTCCAGCTGGACCGTGTCTATGATTACCTGGATGTCCATCCGGGCCATATTCTTCTGAGCGTTCTGCCGGTATGGCACAGTTTTGAAAGAGCCGTTGAATACATAATGCTTTCCAAAGGGGCGACCATTGCCTACTCGAAGCCGATCGGAGCCATAATGCTGCCGGATATGCAGAAGGTAAAGCCTCAGTGGCTCGCTTCGGTTCCCCGTATTTGGGAAGGCGTACGTGCGGCCATTTACCGCAGCGTCGCTAAGGACGGAGGAGCAAAGAAAGCAATCTTCTCCTTTTTCGTTGCTGTCGGCGAACTCCATTCCGCAATGTTCAATATGGTATCCGGCAGGAAGGCTGATTTCGGCGGCAGTTCGCGTTACCTCGATATTGCCATCGGCATCATTCCGCTGATCCTCCTTTCTCCCCTGAAGGCCCTCGGAAACATTCTTGTGTTCGGTAAGCTGAAGGCGAAGCTGGGAGGCAGGTTTATCGCCGGCATATCGGGAGGCGGAGCCCTCCCCCCCTATGTGGACCGTTTTTTCCAGGCCGCGGGCATTCTTCTTCTCGAAGGGTACGGACTTACCGAGACAGGCCCGGTTCTTGCTGTCAGACGGCAGAAACATCCCGTATACGGTACGGTCGGTCCTCTTTTTCCCGATGTTGAACATCGTATTGTAGACCGTGAAGGTGTCGTACTGCCTCCGGGTAAAAAAGGTATTCTCTATGTCCGAAGCGATCAGGTAATGGACGGATACTACAAGCGTCAGGAAGCCACCGAAGCGGTACTGACCGAGGGATGGCTGAATACGGGGGATATTACCGTCTTTACCCGCAATGGAGAGCTGAAGATTCTGGGAAGGGCGAAAGAGACCATAGTGCTTCTCGGCGGCGAAAACATCGAACCGGTTCCGATAGAGGACCGTCTCTGCGCAAGTGAAGCCATTCTGCAGGCGATGGTTGTGGGACAGGATAAAAAGTTCCTTGGCGCCCTTATTACCCCCGATCCGGAGAAACTGGGGCAGTTTGCCCAGGAGAAGGGAATAAGCTATGTGCTGCCGGAGGAACTCCTTTCCAATCCCGAAATTCAGGAATATATCCATGACGAGATTCAGTCCCAGGTGAATTCAAAGAACGGATTCAAGCATTTTGAATGCATCTACCGGTTCAAACTGCTGGCACAGCCCTTCGAGGTAGGCAGGGAACTTACCCATACCATGAAAATCCGGAGAAACGTGGTGGAGAAATTGTACCGCCACGAGATTGAATCCCTGTTCAAATAGATCCGGCAGATCCGGAAAGAAAGGAACGTTTACAGGCTGCTCCCGGGGAGCAGCCTTTTTTCTAGAGACGGATAAAAAGCAGGGTCAGGAAAACGAGCAGAAGAAGCAGGACGCCTATCGTCAGGGGGTAAAACCAGAAGGGCAGCCCGCGATATTCCTCTTTCGGGCCTTCGTCCTCAGGGGTCGACCGGATTATCGAGCCGGTTTCCACGGGAGCAAGATAGCCGCAGGAGGGACAGCCTTTTACAAAGAGTGCGGAGGGTCCGGAATAAGCGCAGCGGGGACACTGCACCCCGTAAAACCGGCTCCCGCAGGACTTGCAGCGGTTGCTCCCCGCGGCAACCTCGGCGCCGCAGGTTTCACAATAGAATTTGGCATCTGCTTTTGCCATAACTATACCCTTTCGATGCCCAGGATCGTAAGGTCGTCATACTGCTCATCTTCCTTGATTGAGTGATAGGCGACAAAGACGTCTGTCCTGGTACTTTCCCGATTCTCAAAATAGTGCTTGTACTGCACAAAATGCTCTCTCAGAAATGCATCTATCTTCAGATCCACATGGACCAGATCGCCCTCTCCGGCCTTCGGGTCCGGATTGAGCCGGAACACCTTTTCCACCGCGATAAGGGCGAGTACGGCTTCTTCAATTGTATCCGCGCAGGTGGAAAAATCAAACTCCAGAAGCTCATCCGGCACGGGGTTGTGGTATTTTTCCAGCCGATAGGTTCCTTTCCGGTAGAAGGTGTTGATAATATCCTGAATTCTGGGAATACCCAGTTCCTCGTTATCGTTACCGACAGGATGCGTATCATGCAGTTCGCCCTGCTCCAGGCCAGGCTCATTGCAGGTGATAACTTCGAACCGGGAGTTCCGGAACCTCCTCTGGGCCTCCTCGATACCGTCGGTAAAGAGAAAGTAACGGTCTTTCATCCTGAGCACATGGGGTATCGCCGGAAAGCCCCCCTGCATATCCACCATGTCATTATCAAAAACACCGGCGGCGGGAGCCTGGGGAAGGGTCTTGATAACCATCCCGTTCTTTTCACCGTCATAAATGTGCACCTGGTTGTCACCGGCGTGACAGAAGGTGGTCTTCCCGCTGTCGGCGTCGATAAGAACAACGATAAGGGCGGCGAACCGGCCCTGGAAACCGCGTTCCTGCACCAGGCCGTTGATGCTCGATACCAGCTGACTGATGGCGGGTTCCTGTTTCCGGGGGCTTATTCCTTTGGAGCGGGCAATGGCAGCCGCCCGTTCCTGTCCCCGCTTCCACTCGTTGAGAAAGTTACGGAAAATAGTGGCAACTTCCACCATGATAAGTGAAGCGGGAACACCTTTTCCGGCAATGTCGCATTTTATTATGGCGTACAGGTTACCGGGAAGTTCCATATAGTCAAAATAGTCTCCCGATACACCCTTGGCTCCCTCGTAATAGCCGAAGAGGTTAAGTCCCGGATACTGGTTCGAAGCGGTCGTCTTTTTATTGCCCCTGGCATCCACCTCCAGAGGGATAAACATCTTCTGGACCTCTTTACCAATGGTAAGGTCCTTCCTGGCCCCTTCGGCCTTCACCAGACCCTGGGTCATTTCATTTATGGTTTCCGCCAGCTGAAACAGTTCATCCCTGCCCTTTATTTTTATTACATGGTCCTTCAGCTTTTCCTTGTCTTCGGTTTCGCTTATCAGCTCGACCCCGGCCACAAGCCGTTTGATCGGAATAAGGATGATGGCGGCCAGGATCATGGCTCCTATTATGCCGATGAGAATTGCACCCAGCGCGATAATAGCGGTTCTGCGGACCAGCTCATCGCGGCTTGTTATTATTTCACTTCGGATCCGATCTGTTGTTATTCCAAGTCTGATAAGTCCATGGTAATAGACCCCGGGACGGGAGGAATCCTGATAGACGATCGGACGGAAAAAGATATATTCGGAAGGCCCCGTCAGAATGGTTTCCTGATCAAAGCCGGGAACCGAAGAGACCTCCGAACCGATCTCCTGCAGGGCGGCTTCAATCTCGCTGTTTATACCGGCTATCGCATCCTGCAGTTCCTGCAGCAGCTGGGCGGTATCTTCATCTCTTCTTGCCACCAGACGGCCAGCTGCCGTCCGCGCCTCATCCTGAAGCCGCGAAAGTTCCCGGCTCAGTGCACCCACTTCTTCCTCGGCCATGCGGTTTATGCGTGCCTGAAGAGCTTCGGTCTCCGGCGATACCGCATCTTCCATGCGGGCCCCTCCGCGCCGGAAGCCAGCTTCTTCGGGAGCGTCATCCGCCGTTCCGACCAGTTTCTCTTCAATACCGGGATCGTTGGTTGCCCAGAGATAATCGTAGTAATCCTCTTCCAGCCCTGAAATCTGTGAGGAGGCGAATCCCGTTATGGTAGCGTAGAGGGCATCCTCCGCCGCCTGGCTCTGGGCGGGAAGACGTCCGAGCTCGATGGTATTCTCTTCCGGCAGGAACTTCTGGGCGCCCGAGGCAAGGCTTTCCACCAGCACCCTGGTACTCTGCTGCAGACCATCGGCAAGGTTCCTCTGCTGGGTGTCTATCATAAATCTTCCCAGGGGAAGAGATACCAGAAGAACTATGATGAGAACCAGAAAGGTTACAAGCAGGATAAATTTCTTCTGTAATCCTTTACGTTCTTTTGCCATTGTTTCAATCCTCTCTTTTTGCTCTTCATGGGGCATCTGCCGGCTTTCAAGCAGAGCAATCGCCTCGCTGCGGATATAGCTTCCTTCCCTTGCAAGGTGCATAAGCCGGTACAGGGTAAAAAGAAGGCCGAAGACGAGGAGCGTCATAATCAGGACAAAGCTTACCTGACCTCCCGAAAGAGCAATGTGACGCAGCCGTCTCAGCACCGGTGCCGGGCCCTCAAGGATGGTAAAATCACCAAACTTGACGGTACCCGAATCGGAAAAACTGAGAGGCACGGTGGAAAAGTAGGTTCCCCTCACGGGATGAACCACTCCGATATAGTAGGTTCCGCCGTCAATATCTTCTATAACCGGTCCATCTATAAGACGGTCATTGAGCACCCGGTAGGCTCCCGATTCGCTGCCGAAACGGTAATCCCAGGGTTCCCTGCGGTCCCGGTCAATCAGGACCTCTCCGACCGTGCCGCCAACGGAAAAACCTCTTCCGCGAATGGTAACAAGATAACGTCCGAGTTCATCTTCATTCATGGAGAGGCTGTTTATGTAGGTAACAGGAATATACTTGTTCACCTTGAACCGCAGAAGAGCGGGCTCTCCCGTGTTTCCGACCTCGTCCACCGCAGCGACCGAAACGCCCCAGATGCCGTTATCGATGTTCCGGAAATCGAGTTCCGGTTCTTCGAGCCGGATTCCTCCCGGAGGAGAAACTATCCGCAGATCTTCAAGATCTCCATCGTAGCCGGTGCCTGCAAGGTACTGGAGACGGTAGGTATAGCCGGCAACATCATCTTCAGGCGGCTCGTTCCAGACAATACTTCCCGTATTGGAAGGAAGGAAGCCGTCCTCATCCGTTTCGGGGCTTATGAAGGATACCGGAGAAGGAGGCGTCGTATCCCGCAGTACTTCCACAGTGGAAGGATCGGACCAGTTCCCGGCGTAGTCCCGGGCAGCAACATGAAAATACCAGGAGCCGTCTTCGGTGATGGTAGTCCGAAAGCGCCGGTCATCCGGACGCAGCACCATAAGACTCCGTGGAGGTGCTCCGTCGGGGTCTCTGTCCAGAGAGTAGCTGAAGCCCGCAATTCCGGAGGAATCGTCCGGAAGGTTCCAGCTTATGGAATAGGAATCGCGGCCCGAGGCTGTTCCGTCCCGGAAGTCCAGAGGACGAATCCGGGGGGATGGAGCCGCCCTGTCCGGCTCCAGAAAGGCGATACGGGACCGTTCGCGGTAGATGTTCTCCCACAGCAGATAGAGCTCTCCATCCTGCCGCAGGTAGACCGGAAACGCACTTATCCCGTCCATGATGCTTACATCCTGCTCCTGCCAGCCCAGTGCCTGACGGGCGGCAAAAAAGATCCTGTTTTCACCTTTCCGGTCATCATACCAGAGCAGCACCGTTTCCCCGTCCGCAGCCGTTACAACGGGATTGCGGCATATATTGGACCCCCTTGTCACAAGCTCGGCCCCGTTGGTAAAACGTCCATCCCCATCGAGAAGGGCATAGAAAATCTGGGGGGGAGTACTGCCGGCATAGCGGCGCTCCCAGGCAAGGTGTATTCCCGCATTATCGGAAAAGAGGTTCGGCCGCTGGTTATCATACAGGTCCGGATCCGGGTTATCGGCGATTGAGGAATCTGAGAATCCTGTCAGCCTGACCGGCGGTGACCAGGAGGCTCCGCTGTTTTCACTACTGACAAGATACAGCTGATAGTAGCGGCTCTCTGATGGAGAAGCCTGGAAGACAACGTAATCGCGGCCGCCGTAGGCCACATGCGAAGGGAGGTACACATAGGAAATATCCGGATTCTGAACCAGGGGGCGGAAATCGGTCCAGTCAGTGCCGTCCCTGCTGACCGAATAGGCTGCACCCAGGCTCGACTGTACCGTAAGGGACTGTCCGCTCCCGGAAAGGAGCGGCTGAGTAACAAAGAGAAAAAGCGATCCGTCCGAGGAGATGGAGAGACGGGGTGCAACGATGGTCACATTGCTGTCCGCCAGTCCGGGCTGTGCAAGCAGGGTGAAGCTTTCCCCCCTGTCCGTCGAACGGTAGAGACCGATATTGTTTCCGGAAACGGCTATGGCGATGAAGATATGCCCCCGGCCGTTCACCGCAAGAGAAGCGACCGGCACCTTCTCCCCCACATAGTCGAACGGTCCAAGAACCCGTTCAAAGCGATTCCAGCCCCCGCTGCGGACCATCACGGATATGTAAAGGGAGCGGGTTCCGTCCTCCGACGGTTCCCCGAATTCATGCCACAGGAGGGCGGAGACGGAGCCTTCGCCGGCGCTTCTGATGAATGAAGCGTTCTCTTCCACCAGAATCTCCGGACGCTCCCAGTAAAACTGCTGTGCCCCCGCCTGAAAGAGCGCCAACAGCAGCAGGCCGGTGAGAAGGATCAGCCGCACGGCACGGGAGATCACAAGCGGGCCTCTATTCTTTTCTGCAGTTCTATCAATCTCGGGTTTCTCCGGTTCTCTGGATTCTGAAGAAGCTGTTCCACCACTACGCTCGCTTCAAAATAGCGTCCGGCTATAAACAGATCTTCTGCCTGCTTCAGCTGCTGCTGGGCGATACTGGAGAGTACCACGGTAACCGCACCTCCGCTACCCGCCTGGATTCTGTCCTTCAGAACTACCGCCGCATCATATTCCGGATCAAGATTTATGGCTTCGTTCAGGTAGGCGATGGCTACGGGAAACTGCGCCCGGATATCATTCTGGACGATACGGTCAGCTTCCCGGTAAAGCTCTCTTGCCCGGGCCAGTTTTGCACGGTCCGGCGGCGGCTGACGTATGCCCGTCGCAATCTCTGCATCGTAGATAGCCCTCTCCATCCCGGAATAACCGGGGCGGATCGCCTCCAGAACCTTCAACTCGCGGTAAGCCTCCTCGGGAGCTGTTGAGATCTGCCGTCTCGCGGTATTGAACCTGCTCGAAAAAATGGTATCGAAGTCTTCAGGCTGGGTATACTGAAGAAGCTGAAGGTAGAGAATACTGGCAGCTTTGTTATTGGGAAAAGGCTCCTTTACGTACTCTATTTTCCTTTCAGCTTCCCTGAAGAGCTCGTTTGCGCGGTTCCGGTTCCCCGCGTTGAAAAGCTTCTCTCCCTCCAGAAAATCTTTCCTGGCAAGATTAAGCATCTGGGTCATTTCCGGATAGAGGGGATCCGCTACGGTAAGCTCTACTCCGCTGGTGGTTTCGAGGGCCCGTCTTACCCGTTCCAGCCAGCTGTTGATCTCCGGTTCCTCCTCGGTATTTGTCTGGAGCCAGCGGGCCTGGGCCCTCTGGAAGGTCTGCTCCGCTTCGATAAATTTCTCCTGAAAAAAGAGTTCCCTTCCCCGGTTTATGAGTTCACGCACCTGCCGGACGATAAGCCTGTTCTGTTCGGTAATTATCCGGTCGGCGAGAGTGCTGATCCGGCGGTCAATGCTGTTTCGAACCTCCTCATCCTCCCGGAAGGTGAGACTGAGGGCCAGAGCCGATCCGGCCTGCTCCAGCTTATCCCTCGCCTGTTCAAAGCTGGCCGATGAAAGAAGCGCTTCGGCTTCGCTCAATCTGAGGTTTCCTTCGGCCAGGGCTATGTCCGCCCGGCGGTTCAGCTCATCGGCCTGTGAAAGCAGGGAAGCGGAGTTCTGCTGAAGCGACCGTATGGCAGCTCTCATCGCCCCGCCCGAAGCTATAAGCTCCTGCACCGGTTCAAACCCTGAAACAGGCGGCGGTTCCTCTCTGAGCTCTCCGGTTAAAGCGGCGATATCCAGATCAAGATTTTCGAGTTCCGGGGCGGCACTCTGCAGGTTCCCGGCGGCAATCCGCGGGCGGCGCACTACAACGGGATCAGCTCCTTCAATTACAAGTTCGGGAGTTCCCTCAATGTAGGCTTCGGCTTGCGCCACCGTTTCGCCGAGCCGGGAAAGCCGTTCAGCCATTTCATCCAGAAGAATAGAACCGCGGCGCACAACACTTTCGCGCTCAAGATCAAGGGAAAGGCTGAGCAGTTCCTGAGCGGCCCGCAGCTGCTGTCCGACCAGAGCCTCGGCCCTCGGTACAGAAGCGGCATCCGGATACTCCCCGAGAGTCCCAAGAAACTCCTGTACCGGGGAAGCGGCCTCTCCTGCGGCTTCACGAAGCTCAAGTATCCTTTCCCGCCGTCCGGCAAGCTGAAGAGGATCAAGCTGGTCCCAGTTTTCATCCTCCAGGGAGAGAGAACTGCCGAGAATGTTCAGGCGTGAAAACCAGGCCGTTGAAAGTTCCAGAGCCCGTGTCAGGAGAAGGTCGCTCAGGACCGTCTCCGGGGCTTCTCCGGGAGCAGGAAGCTCTCCCCCGGTCTTGAAGCCGATGACTGTTTCCAGAATGGCCGCATACTCCGCTCCGGTGGTAAACTCTTCTTCGGCGCTCTGCCGCTCTTCTTCATTGTAGGCTGCAATTCCGCTCTGATAATGACGCTCCGCCAGGGCGGCAATACCCGAAAAGAGCTCCGCATAACGCTTGTCCCGGAATCTTCCGACAGTTCCGGCAAGCCCTTCGGGCTGCTGCGAATCGGCTCTTCCTCTTGCTAGTACACGCAGGGTTGAAAGATAGGGGACATCGCTCTCATCCTCCGACTGGATCTCAATTCTGACCTCTTCGATATCTGCCGCAGTCTGAAGGAACAGCGACCGCCGCTCACCGATTCCGATCATCCGACCTTCAAGAGCCTCGAGTTCCTGAGATAGGATGACGCGATTTTCCTCAGCAAGAGCGGACATTGCACCGGTGTGGATTGAGACCGTATCCGGAAGTTCTTCACGGAAAGCGGCGGCCTCAGCCTCAAGCCGGGCACGGAGCTGCCGCACCCGCTCAAGGGTCTGTTCTTCATACTCATTTTCAAGAAAAAGCCCGCGATGAAGGCCGAAACCGGAGAGATAAAGAGCTGTCGCCTCGTCATAGCGTTCCTGCTCAAGCAGAATAAGGGCGTCCGCCAGAATCTGCCGGAACTGCCGGTCATTTACCGCAAAAACGATGGAAGCGCGCATTTCTGAGAACGCTTCAACGGCGGCACGGTTCGGTTCCCTGTCCAGCTCTTCCATGCTTCTTATGAGCTCGTAGGCACGCTCTTCATCAAGCTCCTCCCCCTCGGGAGGATTAAGAACCTCTATCAGCTCTGCGTACAAGGCGTTATAGGTATCGCGAACCGTCCGGATCTCTTCCATCAGTTCCTCGACCTGATCAAATTTATCCGGATCGTTCCTGACAGCCTCGGTCAGAACCAGAATTGCATCATTGTAGCGCCGCTCGGCCATAAGCTGGCGGGCATTCTCGACGGGATCTTCCCGCTGACCTCCGGCAAAAACCGAAACAGGCGAAAGGGCCAGAAAGATGAGGATTGCAAATAATAATGTACGTCCCGGGCGCAGTGGCTCCATTCGCATTGTATCTAACAACTCTAACACATTATCGGCATTATATTGGCTGGATAAACCTGCAGGGAGATAGTATATTATATGTGATGAATAAACGACGGGCTGGTCTCTTCACAGTGATGATTATTCTTCTCACTCCTTTTACCGCATCTGCAGATTTGTCGGATTTTTACAGTAATTACTCCACATTCTCCGATTCGCCCTTTATTGCGGATCCGAATACAGGACTGACCGCTTTCACCACCCTTATGATCCCCTTCGGGGGGCTCTATGAAGGGATGGGAACCGCTTTTACCGCCGTTGCCTCGGATATCGGTTTCCTGGAAGCGAACCCGGCGGGCAGCAGCCGCCTCGATCTTACCAGCCTCTCACTTATGCACAACGACTGGATAGCCGACTCCAATCTCGAAGCTGCAGCATACACCTTCCGGAGGGGCAATCTCGGCTTTGGTTTCGGAGGAAAATTCCTGTACCTCCCCTTTACCGCCTACAACGACTGGGGTGACCGGGACGGAAGCGGCTATTACTCTGAAACGGTGCTCTATGCCAATACTTCCTACAATTTTTTCCGGAGCTACGATTTCTCCGGTCTCTCCCTTGGAGCAACCCTCAAGGGGGCTTACCGCTCTGTTCCCGTTTCCATAGCCGAAGGACAGTCCGCCTTCGCAATGCTTCTGGATATCGGTACCCTTACGCGTTTCAACTTTCTTAAACCCTATGCTTCCCGTGACAAGAACTTCTCCGTCGGAGCGGCGGTAAAGAATATCGGTATTGCAAGCCTTGATGACAATCTGCCCTCTATCGCCACCGCGGGACTGGCATGGTCTCCATTCCGTCCCGTTCTGCTCAGCTTTGACTATTCACTTCCCTTCTCCCTCACCATTGACCGGGATCAGTGGGAGCGACCTTACATGGCAGCGGGAGCGAAGGTGGATTTTACCGAAAATTTCGCCATGCAGACCGGTTTTACCCACCGGGGAGCCAACCCGCGCTTCTCCCTCGGAGGCAGTGTGGACATCAACGATCTTTCGGTGGTAGCCAACTACACCCTCGACCTGACCACCCAGATAAGCTCACTGGACCGCTTCAGCGTTCAGGCAAGCATGGCACTGGGTGATGACGGAAGAATGGCCGTGGCAAGAAGGGTTGACGAGTACTATATCGCGGGGCTTGAATCGTATGCGCTTGGAGACCTTGAACGTGCCGTCCAGTACTGGCAGGCGGTGCTTGAACTCGACCCCACTTTTACCCCTGCCCGTCAGAATCTTATCCTTGCGGAGCGGAGTCTCGAACTGCTTCAGGATATGAGAGACCTCAATACCGTAGAGTAGCTACCTTCGGGCGCTCTCGCTTTTCTTCTTCAGAATCCGGTACAGTCCATAGAGCGGCAGGTCAAGCTTCGTATCAAGAAACAACCGTTCCCTCCCGGGTACCTTGTTTAATATCCGCTCCTGCCTTTTGTATGCACGGCTTGTAAAAAGCCTGCTCAGATAGGCCACCAGCTGATCGATTACCTCCCGGTCGCCTTCCATGCCGGCTCCGGCACCCTGCTGCAGTTGCTCCGCCAGCTCTTCGGGGCTCTGTATTTCAAGACTTGAGAGCAGCTTTTCCGCTTCTTCAAGCAGGGGATCGCGAATAAAGAGGATGGAATCGATCCGTTCCCTGAGCATGATCCGCCTGGAGGAGGCTTCCTTTGAACCTGTCGCACGGCGGCTGAGCGCAAAATAGAGAAGCAGAGCGCCCCCCAGAGAGATGGCCAGTTCGTCGATCATGGGGAGAGGATCCCTGACAACGAGAGAAAAGAAAAAATAGAGCAGCATAAAAAGCGCACTCGAGGCAAGAAACCTCGGGATAAAACGCTTTTCGCTTATCCAGCTTTTTACCGCCATTTCAACCTTGCGGTAAAGCTCGTTCCGCAGCATGGTAATGCTTTCCGGGCGGGGTTCCTTTCCATAGCGGCCGGAGATAACCGTATCGGCATCAAGTTTCATAATAAGAGCAGGATCATCAAAAGGGTGAAGCAGTAGCGGTGTTCCATCCTTGCGCTGCAGATGGAAGATGGTTATCTCATTTTTCATGAAGCCTCCGCTGAAAAGATAGCTATCACCATCATTCCGGTCAAGTAGAACCGCTTCTCTGGGATCCGGAAGATCAGGTTATTTTTTCAACAAGAGACAATGACAGGGTGTAACCGGCCCTGCCCGCCATCAGCATCACAAGCAGATTTATCAGCACCGATACCGCAGTCAGATAGATATGATAGTCCGCTCCAAGCATAATGGAGGCTGCGGCGGCAAGAAGTGAAACAAAAGAGAGCAGAATTACCGGAACGGCCTTCCGGCCACCCCCTGCCCGCCGGGCAATTTCACCAAGCACCATGCACAGGAGGAACAGCGGTACGGTCCACACCGGAGCTCTGCCGGCGGGAGTACCGTTCAGAAAGCGGAGAAGGTTGCCGCTTCCCGTCAGAAAAGCCGCTGCCCCCGCAACCAGGCTGATCAGAGCCGCCGCGCCTCTGAGAACAGTCCTCTCTCTAAGCAGAAGGTCATGCAGAAAAACAAATACCATAAACAGCCCCAGTGAAGAGACAAGTCCCGGACCATAGAGATAACCTGCAAGACTTATGAGAAGAGCGGTCACACCAAGTCCGCCGAAGAGTAAATCCGTCATGGTTTCTCTCCTCCCATCATAGGGAGAAGCTCTTTCAGTCCGAAGAGCTCTGCGTATTTTCTGGCTGACATTCCAAGGGCATCACTTATCGAAGAATCGGCTCCCGCTTTGATGAGAATTTCCGATGCTTCTACCGCTTTCTGTCCCACCGTCAGGATCAGGGCCGTCTGACCGTTTCTGCTGCAGATATCGAGCATGGCGCCCGCATCTATAAGATACTTCATAAGCTCCAGATTCTGTGCCGCAGAAGCATCCATAAGCGGGGTATTTCCACGATCCTGACTGACTGCATTTATATCCGCCCCGTGATCCAGAAGCAGTTCCACGGCACTTTTATGGTCGTTTCTGACGGCAAGACAGAGCAACGGTACTCCCTTCGCATCCCTTACGTCGGGAGAAAAACCCGCCTCCAGAAAATAGCGGAGGGGAACAATCTCTCCATCCGCGGTTATGCGCGCCAGGGATTCCGTACTGACTCCAAGCCCCATCGCGACAAGCATGCTCCGTGCATCTTCCTTGCGCTTTTTTTCGGTCCAGATTTTTTTCTCATCCGTAAAATAGCTTATTACCGATTCGGGATCTTCCGAACGGAACACATAGCTGTCTATGTCGGGAAGCGGAACCTGCTCCAGAAGAAAAAGGAAAAGCGGAATTCCCTTCCCCATACTGAAGCCGAGAACAAAGGCCGATGTTTTGCGGCTGAGTATTTCACTGCGTACAAGAATAAGGAGGTGGGAGGCTTCCCTGACGGCCTCCAGCAGCTCACGGTCCCAGTCGAGCCGGTACTCATGAAGCACGGCTTCGATTCCGATCCCGGAAAAGCGCTTTTTCAGATCCGCAGCGATGCCTGCATCCTCCGAAAGATGGAGGAGAAGAAGCTTCAAACGTTACCTCCCGAACCGGATATAACCGGAACCTTTTTTCTATCTTCGGCAAGGAGGGGTCTTCACATTACCGCAGCCTCTGTCGAAAAAGCGGCAAAAGCTGATCAATAAGTATCTGGACACTCTTATGGTTCTTTTCGAGCCTGCCAAGTACCAGAAAAGCGAGTCCGTCGGCAAGGAGGTGAGAATAACGCTCATATGTGCGGGGGAAGAGGACCCCTTCGAAAAGCCCCTCCGGATCTTCGAAAGAGACAAAGGCCATGCCGCTTTTTCCGGCCGCCATAAGCTCTTTTTCCGCCACAAGGTATCCCGCGACCGCAACAGTACGCCCCTCCAGTTCCGCCAGTGCGGAAGAATCGGCGGCAACGATGGTCTCTCCGTCATGTCGCTCTTTTCTGCACTGCCGGAGGATCTTCGGTACCCGGCCCAGATAGGGAACAAGGGGATGCACCCTGGCAAAAAGGCCCAGAAAATGATGCTCATCCCGCAATTTGACCCCCTCGGGATAATCGTTCACCACCACCGCCGGCGGTTCCTCCGGAAAAAGCTCTTTTCCGCACCCCGCCTGGCGGATTCGTCCGGCGGCGGCCCAGAAAAGCATGGGACGTGTTGATGTGCCGGAGAGGGAATCGAGGGCCCCGCTCCGTATAAGCCCCCGCAGCGAGGCGGCATCGGGCCTGATCTCCCTGAGAAAGGATTGAAAACTGCCGAAAGGACCGCGGCCGGCGCGGTATTCGAGTATCCGGTCGATAACCGGTTCTCCGACGCCGCGGATCATGTCGAGCCCGAGAAGTACCGCTCCCCTGCCCTCACCCTCTCCGGCTTCCGGGTCAACTGCCCTGTACCCGGTGCCGCTCCGGTTTATATCCGGAGGAATAATGGTGAAGCCGAGTCTCCGCAGGGCATTCAGGTAGACCTGGGGGGCATAGAAACCTCCGCCGTTGTTAAGAACCGCGGTGAAAAACTGCAGGGGAAAGCTGCGTTTTATCCAGGCGAGCCGGTAGGAGACCAGCGCATAGGAGGCGCTGTGGGCCTTGCAGAATGAATAGCCGTCAAAGGATAAAAAACCCTCCCAGAGGGCTTCCAGCTGCTGACGGGAAAGAGGGCTCTCTTCTCCGCCTGAGAAAAACCGTTCACGAAACTCCCCGATCTGAAGCTGCCCCTCCTTTTTGGAAAGGATTTTTCTGAGCCTGTCCGCTTCGGCGGGAGAAAAACCCGCCGCGGCCATCGCCACCCGGGAGACATCTTCCTGGTAGATGAGAATTCCGAGATTTTCTTCGAGCACCCTGCCGGTCTCACCGGGGAAAGGGTCCCACTCCCCCCCGTGAAGCCGGCGCACATACTCCTCCGCCTGACGGTTGGCGGCGGGACGGATTATGGAACTTGCCGCCACCAGATGCCGATAATCTCCCCGGTCCATCTTCTGCAGCAGCTGCCGCGTTGCAGGAGACTCAACATAGAAAACACCGAGGGTATCCCCCTTCCTTACCATCTCCTCCACCTCCGGGTCCCCGATGGGCGAAAAACTTTCCCAGGAGAGTGGCTCCCTGCCCCGGCGGCGCAGAATCGGATTGACCAGGGCAATGGCGTCCCTGAGCACCCCGAGACTTCGGTTGCCGAGAAAATCGATCTTTATCAGCCCCATATCTTCGGTCCCGTCCTTTTCCCAGGCGATAACCGGTCTTCCAAGGGGGGAACGGCGGTAGTGCACATGATCGGTAAGCGCTCCCGGACTGATAACCACCCCGCCGGGATGGGTTCCCAGGTAGCGGGGCATTCCGAGCAGCCTCCCGGCAGCGGAAGCCACAGGCGCCGGCAGATGTTCCCGCTCTCCGTTTCGCCACATGGCGCACATGCGGTCCGCCTCTTCCCTGTCGAGGGCCATAACCCGCGTTGTCTCCCTTATGGAAGCCCTGGGACCGAAGCTTACATGATCGGCGACCAGGGCGGAGCGCCCCGGATAGGCGGAAAAGAGATAATCGAGGGCCTTCTCCCGTTCGTCCCAGGGAAAGTCAACATCTATGTCGGGGGGATCCATTCGGCCGCGGTTAAGAAAGCGCTCAAAATAGAGATCGCAGGCCAGGGGATCGACATGGGTTATTCCCAGGGCGTAGGAGACGATGCTTGCGGCGGCACTGCCGCGGCCGCAGGTTCTGGGAAAGCGTGAGACCACATCGTGCACCACCAGAAAATAGGAGGCGAAGCCCTTGTCGCGAATGATCTCAAGCTCGTACCGGAGACGAGCGGAAACGTCCGGCCGGAGGCTTCCGTAACGCCGGATAAGCCCTTCGCGGCAGAGAGCGGCCAGTCTTCCGAAGGCGGCGCCGGAATCCATTCCCCCGAAGGGCGGGAAAATCGGCGGTACGGGAAACACGGGCTCTTCAGCCTCCCTTACAAGACGCTCCGCCGCCTCGAGGGCCCCGGGACGGGAATGAAAAAAGGAGAGCATCTCCCGGGGGGCCGCCATCCGGTTGTGCGGATGAAGCCGCTCTCCGTCGGGAAGGTCATCCGCCAGCCGGCCCGAACCCACGGCCCGCAGAATCCGGTATGCAAAGGGGTCTTCACCTTTATCGAAGACCGCGTCATTGAGCGCCATGACGGGCAGGCCAAGCTCCGCTGCGGTTCTGCAGAGAGCGGCGAAAGGAAGGCCCCACCGGAGTCCCATATAGAGCCCGGAGGCTCCGCTTCCTGCGGAAAGCAGGGACAGTCTTGCGGCGGTTTCAGGGTCAAAGAGAATAACGGCAAGCCCGCCGATTCCCTCTTCAAGCAGAAAGGAAACAGGGTCGAAACAGCTGCCGTCTTCCTCTTCGGCCAGGGCCTGACGGGTCAGAAGCCGGTTTGCCCTCGCAAAGCCCTCGCCGGAGAGTACGTAGAGCGTCATGAGATGAGAATCGCCCCTGAATACAGCCGTGCCGTAGACCGGCTTAAGCTGATGGCGGCGGCATTCGGCCAGGAAGCGGGGAAGGCCGTAAAAGCCGTTCACATCCGCAATTCCCGCGGCCGGAGCGTTCATGGCGGCGGCGGCCCGGCAGATTTCTCCGACGGGCATGAGCCCCCGGCCGAATGAATAGTGGGAACGGCAATGAAGCGGAGCATAGCATGATACATTCATAAGAATACTATACACATGTTGAGTACTTTTTTCCAGCTGGCAAATGCACCGCAAGGCTGATATGATAAAGAAATGAACAAGATGGAACGAATACTGAATTCAGTGACTGACACAAAGGTCCGGAACATCTCCAGACCCGAACTGCTCTTTCCCGCCGGGGAGAACAGCAACGGAAAATCCGTGCTTCTTATCCATGGCTATACGGGAAGTCCCCACGACATGCGCTATCTGGGAGAACGGCTGCAGAAGGCCGGCTATCTGGTATCCATCCCGAGACTGCCGGGACATGGTACCTGCCTCGATGATTTTCTGGAAACGGGCGCCGAAGAGTGGCTCCGGCGGTCGGCGGATGCCTGGCTGGAGCTGGAAACCTTCGCAAAACCGCAGTACCTGGCGGGACTCTCCATGGGAGGCATCCTTGCGGTGATCCTCGCATCCTCATTCAGGCCCGAAGGGCTTGCACTTGCCGCACCCGCCCTTATGACCAGCAACCCCCTGCTCTCCCTTACTCCCTTTCTCAAGCACTTTGTGAAAAAACGGCACAAGAGCGAGGTTGAGCGCTATGACGATCCCGATCTCGACTACCTTTCGAGAGAATACTGGAGCGTAACAACTCCCTCTTCGGCGGCGGAACTTTACCGTCTGCAGAAGCTGGGCAGAAAACTCCTGCCCAGGGTAAGCGCTCCGACCCTTACCATTGTCAGCGAGAATGACCATTCGGTGCCGGCCGCGGTCGGACCGTACATAGACTCCCGTATCTCCTCAGTGGAGAAAGAGGTAATGATCCTTAAAGAGAGTCCTCATGTCGTTGTCAACGACTGTGAAAAAGAGATTGTAGCCGACAGGATTATTGCCTGGTTTGATCGGCAAGATTGATCATTGCACGGAAGGATGAATTTTCCTTCTTAAGCTCTTTGGACCCGCGGGTAATTTTGCAGAGACTCAGATGCAGCTCCGAGGCGATTGTCCGCTGGGTCTTTCCCTGATCCAGAAGCCGTACCAGCGCCCAGCGCTTCCCGATATCATCGGCTTCGGCAGGGGTAAAAAGGCTTGTAAGAAAATCCATTATAAGCGCCTGATCCTGGCAATGTGAAAGGGCCCGTGCAAGTTCCTGAAGAGCCTGTCCCGATACTGATGTGCTGTTTTCCATAAGAGAGCATATTATCAGCCTGTCGGCCCGTGTCAACTAGCAGGCGGCAGACGGGACCGCACTTGCAGAGGAAGAGTGTTTCGGAGTACTCTGAGAAACCGATGAACAACTACCACACACACACTGACCGATGCAAACACGCCTCAGGCTCTCCTCCTGATTATGCGCGCGCCGCCCTGGAGGCTGGAAGCAGCCGTCTCGGCATTTCCGACCATACGCCCCTCCCCGACGGAAGATGGAGCCATGTGCGGATGTCCATGAATGAACTGGAATCCTACAAAGAGGACATAGAAGATGCACGCCGTGAGTTCCCGGAACTGGAGATCCTGACGGGTGCGGAGTGTGAATGGACAAAGGATTATGCTTCCTTTTTCCGGGAAGAGCTTCTGGGACGGCACAGTTTCGACTACCTGATCGGGGCCATTCACTGGTTTCCCCACCATGGAGGGTGGATATCCCTCGGGGAGGCGGACGGGAGCAGCATGCTCGCCTCCTATGCGGACCATCTTGTCTCCACCATGGAAAGCGGGCTTTTCGCCTTTATCGCACATCCCGACGGTTTCGGCGCCGGCTACCGGAGATGGGATGAAAACGCCCGTTCCTGCACCAGGGATATTCTTCAGGCGGCACAGGCTCTCGGGGTTCCTCTTGAAATAAACGGTTACGGTTTCAGGAAAAAGAAGGTCGACTCCTCCGATGCCGGAATGCGGAGACCCTATCCCCTGGACAGGTTCTGGGAGATGGCCGCAGAGACGAATGTAAAGGCTGTCTGCAACTCCGATGCGCACAAACCCTCGGACGTGGTGGCCTCCATCGACCTCGCGAACGAACTGGCCGATCACTTCTCTATTACCGTAATTGATCCCTTCGGGAATTCTTCCGCCCGCTGAAATAGACCGCAAGGGCGGCAGCGATTATAATTACGGAACCGAGGATGGAAAGCAGATCGGGCAGCTCCCCCCAGCCCGCAAACCCTATCAGAAGCGAAAAAACAACACTCGAATAGTTGAATATCGAAACATCCGCAGCCCTTCCGTAACGATAGCTCATGGTAATAAAGTACTGTCCCGCCGCACCGAAAAGCCCCGTAGCCAGAAGCGCCGCAAGCAGCGGAGGATCGGGAATTACAAATCCTGGGATTGAAAGCGGAATGCTGACGATGACCGAGAAGGCGGAAAAATAGAAAATAATAACCATGGGGTCTTCCCGGGCATTAAGAGCCCGCACCAGAGTGTACGCTCCTCCGGCACATACCGCAGAGAGGAGACCGAGAAAGGCGGGAAAGGCCTGGAAATCGAAACCGGGCCGGATAATAAGCAGGGCACCGGTCATTGCGGCCGCAAGAGCCGGAATATGCACCTTTCTCAGTCTCTCACGGAGGAAAAGGGCCGCGAAGAGGACCACAAAAAAGGGAGAGGTCTTGTTCAGTATGTTTGCGTCCGCAAGAGGAAGATGGCCGATGGCATAGAAACTCAGGGCTACACCGAAATAGCCGAGGAGGCTGCGCAGGAGCAGCTTTTTCCTGCTTTCCCGGTTTCCGAAGAGAAAGACCCTTCTCCTGAGGAGGGACGACAGAGCAAAAAAGAGAATGACAAGGTTGCGGAACAGCACCTTTTCAAAGACCGGCACTCCTTCGGCATACTTGACAGCCGCCCCCATGAGGGTGAATGAAAGGGCCGAAGCAATCATCAACAGCATGGCAGGTACCATCCGGTCACGTTCGTGAGCCATCAGCCGGACTCACCGTCGGGAATCGGAACCTCCGCATAACGGCTCTGACTTATGAGCATCCCGGCGAACATGAGCAGCGCCCCGAAGCCCTCCCGCAGATTCATCCGCTCCGCGAGGATCAGTGCCCCCCCGGCGGCGGCGAAAAGGCTCTCCATGCAGAGAATAATGGCGGCATGAGTCGGATGCGCCTTCCGCTGCGCAACTATCTGCAGAGAATAGGCAATGCCGACTGACATTATTCCTCCGTAGAGAATTGCCGGCATGGCGTCCGAAACGGCTGCCAACTTTACCGGTTCTCCCAGAACAAGGGCCAACAGGGCACTGAGCAGGGAACAGACCAGGTACTGGCTGATGGAAAGAAGGATAAGATCCGTCCGGCCGGCTATCCGTGAAATCAGCAGAAGATGAGCGGCGAAGAAAAAAGCGCTGAGCATGACTAGAAGGTCCCCCGGGGAAACGGAAAAAGCACTGTCCACGGAGAGAAAATAGAGTCCCCCAAGGGCTGCCGCCGCTCCTGTCCAGCGCCTGCCTCCGCTGCTGATTCCCAGAAATATACCGAGGATCGGCACAAGGACCACATAGAGCCCGGTAATAAACCCGGCCTTGCCCGCTGTCGTATGGACGAGTCCCATCTGCTGTAGAGCGGAACCACCGAACAGCAGCAGTCCCGCGGCAATTATCCACTTAAATGGGGTGCGTCCGGTCCTGTCCGGCGGGATCGCCGTACCCGCCCTTACCTTCGAAGAGCGGAACAGGACCAGCAGCGGAAGAAGAGAAAGTGCCCCCAGCAGAAAACGGAGAGCGTTGTAGCTGTGGGGACCGATAAACTCCATACCGGCCCGTTGGGCGACAAAGGCAAATCCCCAGATTGCCGCCGTGGCAAGGAGAAGAAGATCATTTTTCATTCATGCTTTTCTTGTAGTTTTTCCAGCTGAGGAAATAAAGGAAACCGACAACAGGAATGACGGAGAACGCAATCCAGTTACCCGTAAAGAGCTCCAGAACCCAGTATCGTACGGGATTCCCTCCGTCGGTAAAGGCGGTAATGACGGCCCCCTCGGGAAAGGTCGCCCCGNNTCGGGAAAGGTCGCACCGACTTCCTGGGAAAGACGGGTAATAAGGGGAGCCAGCCTGCTTGCAATAAGCAGATAAGCGATTACCAGTGGTATTCCAGCGATGACCGAACGGAAGACATTACCCCGGGAGACAAGAACAATAACCGCCACCTGGCTGATAAGGCTCGGGAGGTCGCCAAGGGGAAGGGTTTTATTCCCCGGCAGCACCAGGGCAATAAGAAGGGAAATGGGCATAAGTATAATTCCGGTAGCGAGAATCGATTTATGGTGCATGACAACTCCGGTATCGAGGGCCACCGAAAGTCCCGTCTTTTTCGGAAAATGGTGCTGAATTTTCTCCCGCAGCTGCACGGAAACCGCTCCCATCCCCTCGCCGATAAGCGAACCGCATTTGGGCAGAATGAACATGACCGCAGCTATGTGAACCGACAGCTCCAGAAGATCCTTCAGTCCGTAGCCGGCGGCGAGCCCGAGCAGGAGGCCTACGATAACACCGATAACCATCGGCTCCGAGAACATCGACTGCTCGCCCTCTTTTTCCTCTTCCGCGCTTTTATGGGGATTGTAGTTTATCGAGCGCAGTCCCGGGATAAGCTCTATAAGCCGGTTTATCCCGACTCCGTAAGGCATAAGTCCTACCGAGGAGAGAGGAGAAAGGGCAATTCCCTTGAGTCCGGTTTCCCGTTCCNNCGTTCCACCTCCGGGGCTGTCCATTCACTCAGCTTTATGGTGTAGATTGCTATGACAAGCGTCGCAAGCAGCGCGGGCACCAGGCTGCGGTTCAGGCTGAACAGAAGGGCGCCGACAAAGGCAAAGTGCCAGTAATTCCAGATATCTATGTAGATGGTCCTGCCCCGGTTTGTGGCGATCATGATAACATTAAGCAGGATTATCATGGGGATGGAAATATGGGCGATCGGAGAGGCCCAGGTAATGGCTGCAAGCGGCGGCCAACCCACATCCAGGACCGGAAGATCCAGACCGCGGACCTCTGCAAGGGCGACAACCGCGGGATTGATATTATCCACAAAAAATTCAAAGGCGATGAAGATACCTGCGAAGCCCGCCGCCAGCCTGATGGTTGAGAGAAGAGCCTTGCGGATCGGCATCCGGACAATAATAGCAATAAGAAAGGTAATAAGCGGAAGCATTACGTACGCCTTGAACTGGAAAAAGGTGTCTAGTGCTGTTTTTAATATATCCATAACTTAAGCTATACTTTTAGCCGAAAAACTGCAACTCACCCCTCCTCGTTCTTCTCCAGAGGGAGCGTCAGCAGGACCCCGCCGCCGGGACCGGTCCTTATTTCGGCGGACCCGTCCACCTGCTTTGCCAGACTCTCCACCAGGCTCAGCCCTATACCCCCCGTGTGGTGAACCGGATCGGCAAAAACAGTACCCTCAGGCAGCCCCTGCCCATTGTCCGTGATAAAGAAACGGACTTCCCCGCCCTCCACGGCTGCGCGTATTGAAAAGACAAGAGGCTTCTCTTCCGGCACACGGGCATACTTGATGCTGTTGGTGTAGAGCTCTGAAATAATCAGCCCGAGAGGGATAAGAACGCCGATTGAATAGGAGATGGAAGGGTCAATATCGTCCCGGATTTCGATCCGCCGTTCCCCCTCTTCGGTATCGGTCAGATCCTGAAGCAGATCCCGGACATATTCGCGAAGGACAATGTATTTCAGATCGCTGCCCGAATAGAGTTTTTCATGAACCAGGAGAATGGAAGAAATTTTCCGCTGTATCTGGCTGAGGATCTCTCCGGTCGCAGCATCATCTGCCCGGTCAAACTGCAGACTGACCAGACTGTTGACCAGGGCGAGATTGTTCTTTACACGATGGTGCAGTTCCCGGAGCAGGACCTCTCTCTGCCGGATGGATTCCAGAAGCTGCTGATACAGAGAGCTGTTTTTAAGGGCAAGGGAAACCGCCGAAGCAAAGGGTTTCAGTTTTTCTCCGTCCTCATGGGAGTATGCATCGGGCCTGTCGCTCTCCAGAGCAATTTCCCCTATTACAGCGTCGTTTTCAATCAGGGGGATGAAAATAGTGGAGCGGATGTAGGCGGTTTCAGGGAAAACAGTCCATCCCTGATGCTTGTGAACATCCGGAACGATGACCGGCTCCCTCCGATCCATTATCTCACGTACAAGGGGATACTTCTCCGGCAGCATCTCATGGTTCAGAATAAAATCGAGAACCCCCCGCTCCTTGTGGCCCAGAGAGCGGGCGACCTTCATGGTCCCCCCGGAAAAGAGTTTTATGCTTCCGCTGGTAAAACTGACTACCCTTCGCAGCTGTTCCAGGATAAGATCCAGCAGCCGGTCCCGGTCGAACTCCCCGGTTATAACCATGGTGATATCCTGAATGGTATCTGAAAGCAGACGCCGCTCCTCGGCCTCCCGCTCCCGCCTTTTCCGGTCGCTTATATCCACCATGGAGACAATTGCGCGGTTGTGCTCCCCGGATTCACCAAGAAATGAAATTGAAATGAGCAGATTGACGGAGCGTCCCGAGAGAGTCCTGTTCACCGTCTCCCCCTCAAAGAAACGCTCCCGGCGGGCAAAAGCGAGCAGCTCCTCACGAAGAAAGGGGATTGCACCGTGATCGAGAATTCTTCTCAGGGATCCGAGAAAATGCTCCCTGGAATCGGCCTCGAAAAGCCGCAGCGCCGCCGGGTTTACATCAATCAGCTTTACCCGGGAAAATATCCGGTAAATTTCCTCCGGATGGCTGTCCAGATAATCCGAAAGGGTTTTTATATCGCCCCCGGCAATTTCATCGATGGCGGAAAACACCTCCGAAAAGTCTTCCTCCAGAATTGCTATACCGGAATTCCTGAACAGCAGATCATATCGTTCATCAGCAGTTTTTTCGCTCATCCTGCAAGACAGTATAAAAGGGAGGATACAAAACTGCCATAGATTCTTTGCCATAAGAGTCCAAAAACTATTGACCCCGTGCTTGTGAAAGAGGAAAATTAGACCATCTTTCCATCAGAACGCAATTATCAAGGAGCGTATATGCCTTTCTGGTCTGCAATTGTCATTATCTGCTGCGCGGGAATGGTGACAGGTATTGTCACAAAGGTACTCGAACTGGCGGCAGTACGCAGAAAAAGCGGAGGGTTCGGAAACGATGAGGTCCGGCTGCTCCTGCAGAAGCTGGAATCGATCGAACAGGCTCTTCATCAGCAGGATCAGGAAATCTCCGGCCTGAAAAGCGATCTGGATTTCTACCGAAAGCTTCTGGACAGGAGCGAAGTGCGATGAAAGTGCTGCTGGTCGGGGGAAGCCCCAGAAAAAACGGAAACACCGACTCCCTTCTCGAGGTAATGGCGGAAAAGCTTGAAGAATCGGGAATCAAAACCTTTACCGCCCATCTGCGGGACTACGATATTCACGCCTGCATCGGCTGCGAACAGTGCAGAAGAGATAAAACATGCACCAGGTTTCTCGACGGCATGCACCTTCTCTATCCGGAAATAGAGTCGTCCGGGGGACTGGTTCTGGCCTCCCCCACCTACAACTACAATATTACCCCGATGATGAAGGCCTTTATCGACCGTCTCTACCCCTACTTTGATTTTACCGAACCCCGACCCGGCCCCTACACCTGCCGCCTTGCCGGTGCGGGAAGGAAGGCCGTAAGCCTGGGAGTGTGCGAACAGCTGGAGGAGAAAGAGCTGGGAGTGTGCCTCCGGGCCCTGAGCGATCCCCTCCCGCCCCTCGGCTACGAGGTACTTACGGAGGTAGCAGTTACCGGCCACTTTCTCCGCGGGAGCGTCAAAAAAGACGAACTTGCCCTGGAGAAGGCGGAAGAGGCGGCGGAGCTGCTGGTCAGGGGTTTGAAAAAGCCGGCATAGAACCGATAACCGACACAGGAGGATTACATGAGAAAAGCGCTTATCATTCTGCTTCTTTCCGCCGCCGCGGTCCGCATCCCTGCTGAGGTTACCATCAGCCACGCCCTCGCCCTCCACGGCTCTCCCAAATACGGAGCGGATTTCACCCACTTCGACTACGTCAATCCCGACGCCCCAAAAGGGGGAACCATTACCTTTCATGCCGTGGGGACCTATGATAATTTCCACAGCTACGCCCTCCGCGGGGTCGCATCGGCAGGGGGCAGAGTCCTCTACGACTCCCTCATGGTTCAGAGCGAGGACGAATCCCAGGTTATCTACCCCCTTATCGCGGAAAAGATCGAATACCCCGACGATTTCGCCTGGGTGATTTTCCACCTGAATCCGGCAGCACGCTTCCAGGACGGCGCCTCCATTACCGCCGAAGATGTGGTATACAGCTTCGACACCTATATCGAAAAAGGTGTTCCCCACTACCGGCAGCTTTTGGCGAACGTCATTGGTGCGGAGATCCTTGACCGGAGACGGGTCCGCTTCAATCTCTCCGAGGGTGACCGGGAGACAGTCATCTCACTTGCGAACCTGAAGATTATTCCGAAACAGTGGTGGGATACGAGGGACTTTTCCGAGCCCCAGAACGAGGTGCCCCTCGGCTCCAGCACCTGGACCATCAGCGACTACCGTATCGGTCAGTATGTCGTACTTGAACGGGTAAAGAACTACTGGGCGGCGGACCTTCCGGTTAACCGCGGACAGAACAACTTCGACTACATCCGCTACGACTATTACCGTGACGATAATGTTGCGTTTGAAGCCTTCAAGGCCGGTGAATACGACGTCCGGCTGGAGAACATAAGCAAGAACTGGGCGACTCTGTATGAAGGAAGCCAGTTTGACCGCGGCCATATAGTAAAAGAAACGATTCCCCATGATCAGCCGGCCAACATGCAGGCCTTTGTCTTCAATACGACAAAACCGCTTTTTTCGGACAGAAGGGTACGGGAGGCGATCGGCTATCTCTTTGACTTTGAATGGATGAATGCAAACCTCTTCTACGGCCAGTATACGAGAACCCGCAGCTATTTCCAGAACACCATCTACGAGGCGACAGGGCGCCCCTCTGCGGAGGAGAGAAAAATTCTTGCCCCGATCCGGGACAAAATTCCCCCGGAGGTGTTCACCGACGAATACCGGCCGCCGGTTACCGACGGTTCGGGAAATGTACGTCCCCAGCTGAGGGCAGCCCTTGACCTCTTCCGCCGGGCAGGCTGGGAGATAAGGGATCGCAGGCTGGTGAACGTAAAAAGCGGTCAGGCGATGGAGTTTGAGCTTCTTCTCTACAGCCCCTCCATGGAGAGGGTTGCCATCCCCTTCCAGCAGAACCTGGAGAGGGCGGGAATAACGATGAACATCCGTCTTGTGGATACGACCCAGTTCGTGAACCGCCTGCGGGAACGCGACTTTGATATGATAAGCAGTGCCTACTCCGCAAACATCTACCCCGACAGCGGACTGCGGATTGTATGGCACAGCGATTATCTGGACCACACCTACAATACCGCCGGTGTTACCGACGAGGCGGTCGACTACCTTGTCGAGGGCATTGTCGAACGACAGGACAAGGAGGAGGAGCTGCTCCACTGGGGCAGGGCTCTGGACCGGGTGCTTACCTGGAACTTCTATGTAGTGCCCGAGTGGCATATCTCCGCCTACCGCGTCGCCTACTGGAACAAGTTTTCCCGGCCGGAGAAGATACCGAAATACTCCCTCGGCCAGGGCAGCTGGTGGTACGACGAAGAGAAGGCCGCCCGGCTCCCGGCCGAATACCGGTAGTACGGAGTGGGATCATACATTCTCCGCCGGCTCCTGCTGATAATCCCGACCCTTATCGCGATTATCACGGTAAACTTTTTCATCGTGCAGATTGCTCCGGGAGGCCCGGTTGATCAGGCACTTGCCTCCATGAGCGGTATCGGCGGTACCAACATGATCATGGAACGCATTTCCGGCAGCGGAGCGCAGGAGGTCTCGGATGGAGGGGCCGGGGGGATCGGAGGAGGCGGCTACAGGGGGTCGAGGGGACTGGACCCCGAACTGATTGCGGAGATAGAGAAGCGTTTCGGCTTTGACAAGCCCCTTCACGTACGCTACTTCTCCATGCTCCGCCGCTACCTCCTCTTCGATTTCGGGGAGAGTCTTTTCAGGGGGAAAGGCGTTATAAGGCTGGTGGCGGAACGGATGCCCGTCTCCCTCAGTCTGGGACTCTGGAGCACCCTTATCATCTACCTGGTCTCGATCCCTCTCGGCATAGCCAAGGCGGTCCGCCATGGGAGCCGCTTCGATATCTGGACAAGCACCGCGATTATCCTCGGAAACGCGATTCCCACCTTTCTCTTCGCCATTGTCCTGATTATCTTTTTCGCCGGAGGAAGCTACCTGAAAATTTTCCCCCTCCGGGGTCTCATCTCCCCCGATTTTTCCGAACTTTCGATGGCGGGAAAAATCGCCGACTATTTCCATCACCTTGCCCTGCCGGTTCTTGCCATGGTGATAGGAGGTTTCGCGACTCTGACCCTTCTGACCAAGAACAGTTTTCTCGACGAGATAGGCAAGCAGTACGTTGTAACGGCACGTGCAAAGGGCTGCACCGAAAAGCGCATTCTTGCACGGCATGTCTTCCGTAATGCGATGCTGCTTATTATAGCGGGATTCCCATCCGCCTTTATCGGAATGTTCTTTACGGGAAGTCTTCTCATAGAGATCATTTTCAGCCTCGAGGGTCTTGGACTGCTCGGTTTCGAGGCGACCATGCAGCGGGACTATCCGGTAATGTTCGGTAGTCTCTACATGTTCACCCTTCTCGGCCTCGTGCTCAATCTTGTAAGCGATATAACCTACACCCTTGTGGATCCAAGAATAGATTTCGAATCGAGACGGGAGTAGCGCAGTGAAACGGGAAAAGAGGCTTTCGGCCCTCCAGAAAGAGAGGATCCGCCGCTTCAGGGCGAACAGACGCGGTCTGTGGTCGCTCCGGCTCTTCCTTCTTCTCTTCGGACTCTCCCTCTGTGCCGAGTTTATTGCGAATGATCAGCCCCTGCTTATCCGTTCACAGGGCCGTTTCTTTTTTCCGGTACTCCGGGAATATGCGGAAACCGATTTCGGCGGAGAGTTTGAAATGGCGGCGGATTACCGCGATCCCTACCTTATGGAGCTTATCGCGGAGAACGGCTGGATTCTCTGGCCTCCGGTCCGCTACAGCTACCGGACAATCAACTACGACCTGCCCAGCCCGGCGCCCAGTCCCCCGACCCGGGAAAACATCCTGGGCACCGACGACAAAGGCCGCGACGTGCTTGCGCGGATTATCTACGGCTTCCGGATCTCGGTGCTCTTCGGTCTGAGTCTGACCATAAGTTCATCCATAATCGGAGTAAGCGCGGGGGCGGTTATGGGCTACTACGGCGGCAGAATCGATATTCTGGGACAGCGCTTTATCGAAGTCTGGTCCGGCATGCCGACTCTCTTTCTCCTTATCATCCTCTCCAGTGTGGTGGCGCCCAATTTCTGGTGGCTCCTGCTAATTACCCTTCTCTTCGGATGGATGAGCCTGGTGGGAGTGGTACGGGCGGAATTCCTGCGGGGGCGGAATCTTCAGTACGTGGAGGCCGCCAGGGCGCTGGGAATGAGCGACCGGGGCATCATGTTCCGCCACATCCTTCCCAATGCGATGGTGGCCACCCTTACCTTCATGCCCTTCATTCTGGGAGGATCCATTACAACCCTTACCAGCCTGGACTTTCTCGGCTTCGGCCTGCCCGTCGGCAGCCCTTCCCTCGGAGAGCTCCTTGCCCAGGGCAAGGCCAACCTCCAGGCACCATGGCTCGGCATCTCGGCCTTTCTTGTCCTTGCATCGATTCTGGCTATGCTGGTATTTATCGGCGAAGCGGTCAGGGACGCTTTTGACCCGAGGAGGGTTTCATGACCGGGAAAGAGCCAATGCTCGTAATTGAGAACCTGAGGATAGCCTTCAGATCCGGCGAGACCGAAACGGAGGTTGTCCACGGCATTGACCTGTCGCTCCATGAAAACGAAACCCTTGCTCTTGTGGGCGAAAGCGGTTCCGGTAAGACCGTCAGCGCTGCATCGATCCTCAGGCTGCTTCCGCCCCGCAGTGCCGCCTATCCCTCGGGCTCAATCCGCTTTTTCGGAAAAGAGCTGCTCACAGGTCCGGAGCGCGAGCTTCTGAAGATACGGGGCAAGGATATCGGGATGGTGTTTCAGGAGCCGATGTCGAGCCTCAACCCGCTCCACACAATCGGCCGCCAGCTTTCCGAGCCGCTCTTCCTCCACGAGGCTTCCTCTCTTTCACAATCACGGGGACGGATAATCGGGGCTCTGGAGCGGGTGGGCCTGCGCAATGCGGAGAGCCGCCTCGATGCCTTCCCGCACCAGCTCTCGGGTGGAGAGAGGCAGAGGGTGATGATCGCAATGGCAATTATAAACCGGCCGAAACTGCTGATAGCCGATGAGCCCACAACGGCTCTTGATGTTACCATCCAGGCACAGATCCTCGACCTGCTTCTTGAACTGAAGCAGGACCTTCATATGTCGATGCTGTTTATTACCCACGATCTTTCCATAGTGCGGAAGATAGCCGACCGCGTCGCGGTCATGAAGGAAGGCCTGATCGTGGAGGAGGCGCCGGCTGACCGTCTCTTTGCGGATCCCCGAGACCCCTACACCAGACTGCTCATCGATTCCGAGCCGGGAAAGAGAGCGCCCGGGCCGGCAGCGCAGTATCCCGCACCGCTTGTGGATGTTAAAGGACTGAAGGTCCATTTTCCGGTAAAAAGGGGATTTCTCAGGCGCACGGTGGATTACATACGGGCCGTTGACGGGGTCTCCTTCACCATACACCGGGGCGGAAGTTTCGGTCTTGTGGGCGAAAGCGGTTCGGGAAAGACGACCCTGGGCAGGGCGCTTCTCAGGCTTATTCCGAGTGAGGGGGAGATTTACCTCGATTCGCAGCCCCTGCACGGCCTGGAGAGAAAGGTCCTCAGGCCCCTGCGCCGGAGCATGCAGCCGGTCTTCCAGGACCCCTTCGGAAGCCTCTCTCCGCGCATGTCGGTGAGGGAAATTGTGGGAGAGGGCCTGAGCATTCACGAGACGCTCTCCCCGGAGGAGCTTGAGGAGAGGATATCCGAGGCTCTCGGAGAAGTGGGTATAGCGCCGGAAGAGCAGGAGCGCTACCCCCATGAGTTTTCCGGAGGCCAGCGGCAGAGAATTGCCCTTGCCCGCGCACTTATCCTGAAACCCTCCCTTATCGTGCTTGACGAGCCCACCTCCAGCCTCGACCGTTCCATCCAGTTTCAGATGATAGAACTGCTGCTTCGGCTTCAAAGGGAACACGGACTTACCTACCTCTTTATCAGTCACGATCTGAAGCTGGTGAGAAGTCTCTGCCAATCCGTCGCCATAATGAAGGAGGGTAAGATAGTCGAATCCGGCGAAGCGGACAGCATATTCGCCGCACCCTCCCACCCCTACACAAAGGAGCTTCTGCGCACCGCCTTTTCAATCTGAGGCCCTGCCCTGACTCCTATCTGTGCCCCGCTTCCGCAAAGCGCCGTGTAAGCATCAGCAGCTCTTTTTCGTTCCCCACAAGCTTGCGGCGGGCCTTCTCTTCCGCAGGAAGATGACGGAGAAGCTGCTCCAGGAGCTCTTCCGCCTCCCCGTAGCTGCCCGCGGCCATCTTCCACTCTGCCGTCACAAGCACTGCGGCAAAGACGGTATTGTCTCTGCGCCCGGGCCATAGGGCCGCGAGGGCGGAAAGTTCTTCTCCGGTTCCCGGGTGCTCTCCCGGAACACTCCCGCCGTAGAGCAGCGCCTGCCCCAGCATTACCGAAGCGATCCCGGCGGAAGCGGCATGCGAAAGATCAAGATTCTCCAGAAGCATCAGATCCGCAGCCCTTACCACCCGTCCACCGCGGATATACAGTGCGTCGTCGTAATTATAAAGCTCTCCCTGATTTCCGATGAATGCCCCCCGCCCCAGGAGAGGACCGTTCACAAGAGGACTGTGGATGCAGTTGCTGATCCATTCCACCCGTTCCTGGCCGCCGGTAAACCAGCCCGCAGCGACAATAAGCGGTTCTCCGGACTCATAGAAGCCCGGGATCCTCATTTCCACAAGGCGCTTCTCCGTATCCGGGCCCTCTATGGGCGGGGTGATGGTGTATACTGCCTCGATAATGGTCCATTTATCCTGAATCGATAAAGAATCCAGAAGATGGAATCGGCAGAAAAGCCCCCTGTAAAGGGCGGAAACGGCACTGAAAGGATTGAGCTGTTTCCATCGCTGCTGGGGGAGCTCCTCCGTAATCAGAATTTCCACCCCTGGCGCGGGAGCATCAGCCTGCTCCATCATCCCCGCACATGCCGTACAGAAAAGAACCGCGCATATGAGATATAACTTTTTCATCGGGACCACCTCCTGCCTTTACTAAGACAAAAAAACCCCAAATGACTTTTTTTCATCACCATGCGGATGCACAAACAAAAGCTTGACCAGCTCCGGACTGCCCAATACTATTAGACCGGGAGCAGGAGGGGAATGATAGACATCTCAGCCAGTGAAGAATTTCTCAAAAACTATGATATTCTCCAGAAAACCGGTGTTCTTAAGCAGCTGAATTCCCAGCAGCACCGCATTCACGAACTGGAAGAACTTCTTTCCAATGCCGTGGAGATCTTCAATCAGCGGAGCCCCGAAGAACTGGTGCATTTTCTTATTTCCTGCATTGTGGATAAGTTTATCCCATCCCACCTTGCATTCTTTTTTTATGACCACGACGGCGGAGAGGTTATAAAGAGTCTCAGTTTCAACAATCTGAGACAGGACACCCCCAGGGTCAGCCTTGAATCGCTTGAAGAGTACCGCACCTTTTTTGCACGCTACCCCAATCCGATCGATTTTCACCTCTTTGAATATACCGTCGACGAGAAGGCTCTGGCGTCCAGGTTCCAGCCGCTCAATCCGGCTCTTATCGTACCGCTTATCGGAATGGAGGGACTTTTCGGCCTTATCGTCGTCGGTCACAAGGTGCTCGGAGAAGAGTACACCCACGAGGAGATCATTCTCCTGGACAAACTGATGAAATTTACATCCATCAGTCTGCAGAATAACATCTACTACAACAGCGCAGTCACAGACTATAAGACCAGGCTTTACAACCATTCATACTTCATGAGAAGGCTGCAGGAAGAGATAGCCAAGGTCCGTCGCTACGGCAGTTCCTTCTCCATCCTCGCCATTGATGTGGACTTCTTCAAGGTTATCAACGACAAGCACGGTCACCTGGCAGGGGACAAGGCCCTCTTTCAGCTTGCCAGAACCCTTGAAGAATCACTCCGTGAGGAAGATGTCCTTTCACGCTTCGGAGGAGAAGAGTTTTTTGTCCTCCTGGTGGAAAGTACCCTTCCGACCGCGGTCCATGTGGCAGAGAGAATAAGACGGGATGTGGAAAACCTCAGGATTGACTACGAAGATATAAGCATAAAGATAACCGTCAGCATCGGGGTCAATCACGTAAACGGCTCCAGGCTGGGGAACGAAGATACCCTTATTGAACAGGCGGATAACGCTCTCTACACATCCAAAAATTCCGGAAGAAACAGGGTAACCATCTACAACCCCGGATTTCTTTTCAAGGCCGAACAGATTCGCCATCCCGGCTGCTGAATTGACGGACGTACCGTTTTTATGGTGCAGAGTTTCTGAAAATATTCTATAATCGACAGCACTATGGATGATTACACACTGAGCCAACTGCAGGAAGAGCTTGAAGAACTCAGGAAGTTCAAGGCCGATCTGAGACACCGGGAAGAAGAGCGTATTATTGCGGAAGAACAGCTCGAATTCTCCTGGGCCGGTAACCTGGGCCGCTGGAGCTGGGACTATCCTTCGGGAAAGGTGGTATTTAATCCCAGGAAGGTAGAAGTTCTGGGTTACCGTTACGGGGAGTTCTCTCCCACCGTGGATGCCTTTACCGCCCTGATCCATCCCGATGATTATGCCGGGACCATGGAGATCATGCGCGATCACCTTACCGGAAATACCGGGGTATATGAGACCGAATACCGTATGCGCTGCCGTGACGGCTCATACCGGTGGTTCTACGACCGCGGAAAGATAACCGAACGGTCGCCGGATGGTAAACCGCTCCGGCTTACGGGCATCGTCTTTGATGTGACCGCCGAGAAAGAACGGCAGCTGGAGCTGGAGGAAGCGAACAGGAAGCTTGAACAGGCAAATGATGTAAAAAACCGCTTCTTTTCCATTATTGCCCATGATCTGCGCTCTCCCATAGGCAGCCTTATCACCTTTATCAGGATGCTGCAGGATGATGAGTTCCGGCCCGAAGGTGCAGCCTTTGAAAACATGGTGCAGCAGCTTGAAGACATGGTAAAAGAAACCGATACCCTTCTGGAAAACCTTCTGGGCTGGGCGAGGAGCCAGACCGATGCGATAAACCCTGTTCCGAAAGAACTCTCCCTTCTAAAGACCGTAAAGGAAGCACTCGCTCTGCTTGAACGGCAGGCACGTGAAAAAGGCGTCACTCTGGTACTTGATGTGAGCGGAGATATCAGCGTACTGGCCGATGAAGAGATGCTCGAAACAGTTATGCGCAACCTTGCTTCAAACGCGGTCAAGTTTACCCCCGCCGGCGGCACCGTCACCATCGGTGCATCAGTGAGTGATGACAAGGTGGAAGTAAGGGTCCGGGACCGGGGGGTCGGGATGGATGAGGAACGGCTTAACACGCTCTTCAACGTCGGTTCTCTCTTCTCGTCTCCGGGTACAGCAGACGAGAGGGGACACGGACTTGGTCTGCAGATCTGCAACGAGTTCGTCAGGAAAAACGGCGGAAAACTCAAGGTGGAAAGCACTCCGGGAGAAGGGTCAACCTTCTTTTTCGCTTTACCCCTCGCCCGGATTGCAGCAGAATGAGGCGGCCTGTCTGGAATCCCGCCGCCTTTCAGAGTGCCAATACGGTCAATCCCTTTTTTGAGGGCTGGTATTTCAAGCTTGTCTCCGCAGACAGGAGCGAAGCTCTTGTACTTATCCCCGGTGTCGCCGTATCCCCCAGTGAAAAAAAAGCATTCCTCCAGCTCTACGACGGTTCGACCCTGGAATACCGCTTTATCCCCTATCCCTTTGAAGAGTTCCGTCCCGAACCCGGGGTGTTTTCCTTTTGCCTCGCCGGCCACCGCTTTTCCGCTTCCGGAATAAGCCTCAGTCAGAACGAGTGTTCTCTTCTTCTGGATGGTTCCGTCAGCTTCGGAGAGCATGCTCCCTGGCCGGTAAGCTTCCTTTCCCCCGGAGCGATGGGTTGGTACGGGCTTCTGCCTTTTATGGAGGACTATCACGGGGTACTCTCCATGGATACGGGGATTGAAGGAAGGCTGCGGATCGACGGAAGCAGCTACAACTTTGACGGCGGCAGATGTTATATCGAAAAGGACTGGGGAAGCGGCTTTCCTTCCGCCTGGATATGGCTGCAGTGCAACCATTTCCGGAGCGTCGGGGCTTCAATCACCTTTTCTCTCGCCCGTATTCCCTGGAAGAAACGATGGTTCTCCGGCTTTATTATCGGCTTTATGCTGGATGGAAAGCTCCTGCGCTTCTGCACCTATACCGGCGCACGTTTCGAAAGCCTTGTCCTGAATGACCGGGGGGGATTCCATGCCCTTCTGAAGAAGGGTGCATACCGTCTGGAAATTGAGGTGGAAGGCGGTCCGAAACGGACCCTTCAGGCTCCCCTGGAGGGTGCAATGCGAAGTTCCGTGGAAGAGTCCCTGAGTGCCCGCTGCAGTCTGAAGCTGACCGAACGAAGGAAGGGCAGAGATCGTATCCTTTTTGAGGAAGAGGGAGAACGGGCGGGACTCGAGATTTCCGGCGATCTCTCCCCCATCATCCGTTCCCTTATTCCGGGCACTCTGGTGTAAATCGGCGCTTTTTGCTAGAATGGCGAAAACATGAAGAGGAAGGCTAAGGAGCAGCATCATGGCTGAAGAAGAAAAACTGTCCACTAACTTTATAGAACGGATTATCGAAGATGATTTTGCCTCGGGCAAGCATTCAGAAGTAATAAGCCGCTTTCCGCCGGAACCGAACGGCTACCTGCATATCGGACACGCTAAGTCCATCTGTCTCAATTTCGGGCTTGCACAGAAGTACGGCGGGCGCTGTCACCTTCGCTTTGATGACACCAACCCCGAGAAGGAATCGGTGGAGTACATCGAATCGATAAAAAGAGATATCTCCTGGCTCGGCTTTTCCTGGGGAGAGCATGAATACTATACCTCCGACTACTTCGAGGAGCTGTACAATCGCGCGGAGAGGCTTATACAGGCGGGCAAGGCCTACGTGGACGATCTCTCCCCGGAACAGATGCGTGAATACCGGGGGACCCTCACAAAACCTGGAAAGGAGAGTCCTTCCAGAAACAGAAGCATCGAAGAGAATCTCGACCTGTTCCGGAGGATGCGGGCGGGAGAGTTCCCCGACGGAAGCATGCTGCTGCGGGCCAAAATAGACATGGCCAGCGGCAATATGAATATGCGCGACCCCGCCCTTTACCGGATACGCCGTGTTCACCATCACCGTACCGGAGACAGCTGGTGCATATACCCCATGTATGACTACAGCCATCCCCTTTCAGATGCCATTGAAGGTATTACCCACTCGGTCTGTACCCTCGAGTTTGAAGATCACCGTCCTCTCTACAACTGGGCGGTCGAAGAGAGCGGAATGGAATGCCGGCCGCGGCAGATAGAGTTTGCCCGCCTTAACCTTACCTATACCGTCATGAGCAAGCGCAGACTCCTCCAGCTGGTTACCGAAGGTCACGTAGACGGCTGGGACGATCCGAGGATGCCCACGATCAGCGGCCTCCGGAGACGCGGCTATACCCCCGAAGCGATACGGGACTTTGCCGAGCGCATCGGAGTTGCGAAGATGAACAGCACAGTCGATGCGGCTCTTCTGGACCACTGCCTCCGGGAAGATTTGAACAGGCGTGCCCGCCGGGTAATGGTTGTTATCGATCCCGTGAAAGTGATAATCGACAATTATCCCGCCGACCGGGAAGAATGGCTGGAAGCGGAAAACAATCCCGAAGACCCGAATGCGGGTGACCGTAAAATACCCTTCGCCCGTGAGATTCTCATCGAACGTGAGGACTTTATGGAAGATCCGCCGAAGAAATTCTTCCGTCTCGCACCGGGAAGGGAGATCCGCCTTAAACACGCATACTATGTTACCTGCGTATCGGTGGAAAAGGATCCTCTCAGCGGAGAGATAGCGGCCATTCACTGCACCTATGACCCGGAAAGCCGGGGAGGAGGTACCGAAGACGGGCGGAAGGTCAAGGGAACAAGCCACTGGGTAAGCGCCCGTCACGCCGCGGACATCGAGGTCCGCCTCTATGACAAGCTCTTCTCCAGCCCCGAACCCGGAGCCGAAAGCGGCAATTTCCTTGATGATATAAACGAAGACTCTCTTCAGATTGTTACTGCGAAGGCGGAACCTTCGCTTATGGAAGCGGAAGCCGGTGCTTCCTTCCAGTTTCTCAGAAAAGGATATTTCATCGCCGATCCGAAGAAAAGCATTCCGGGGAAACCGGTGTTTAACCGTACGGTAAACCTCCGCGACTCCTGGGCAAAGACCCAGAAAAAAACGAACGAATAGGAGCATCCGCGTGGCAATCAGGGGTGATGAGATTTTCTACGATCCTCATTGTCACGCGATGACCCTTGACCATCCCAATATCATACTCTTTCTTCAGGAACTGCGAAAAAATTTTGCCGACGAAGTGCTGACAGAGCTGTTCTCCCCCACCTACCTCCTTGATCTGCGGGTTGAACACCCGCTCAGCAAGGCACGAAACATGTTTGCCGTACTGGAGCATGATATTTCCGGAATTTTCATGCTTATGGAAGATGACCTGAAGGGCCGGTTCATCACCGACCGGCAGCTGCGGGAAAAACCGCTCCGGCGCCCGCTCCTTGAACATGGAGTGCTCCGGTTCCGGGGGAAGGAGTACCGCCAGCTGGTGCTTACCCCGCTTATCATGGATTTCTCGGATCCCCGGCAGGAGCTGAACAGAATCTACTACTCCCACAGCCCGAAAAAGCCCTTATGGAAAAATGTTCATGATGTACTGGAGGGTATCAAGCGGTACCACCGGGAGCGGCCCGATGGTTTTCTGCATATCTATCCTTTTCTCGGGATCAATACCAGAAGCTGCACGGCAGAGGAGCTGGAAGAACTGCTTCGGAAGTACTTTTCCGTCTTTACCTCCTCTTTTACCCTGAGAACCGAAACAACAAAGCTCATAAAAGGTTTTTCCGGCTTCATGGATGCGGTCGGCAGCAATGTATTCTCCGGAATCAAGGTATACCCTCCCCTCGGTTTTGATCCCTGGCCCCTGGAAGAGCCTGCGGAACTTGAGAAAGTGAAACTCCTGTACACCTTCTGTCAGAAAAGGAGAATACCGATCACCACCCACTGTGATGACCAGGGGTTCCGGACCATCCCCGTGGAAACAGCCTGGAGAAACAGTTCACCGGACCGCTGGGCCCTGGTACTTGAGGCCTTCCCCGGATTGAAACTGAATTTTGCCCATTTCGGATATCAGTATTACCTGAAGTTCAGACTTATCAGGAAGCTTGACTGGATGAGAAGCATAATGCGGCTTATGGTACGGCATGATCAGGTCTACGCGGATTTCAGCTTCAACGGAACCAAGCCCGCATACTATTCTTTCCTCCGGAAGCAGCTCACGGTGCTTCCGGAGGAAGGACGCGAAAAAGTTCTGTCAAGAATACTCTTCGGAACCGATTTTCCTGTGAATCTGACCAAGATAAGCAGCTACCTGGATTATTACCTTGGCTTTGAGGCTTCTTCCTTTGACGATGAAACGGTCCACCGTTTCTGCTCCGTAAACCCCCGGAACTTTCTCTTTACCGGTGACGGCCCTCTGGACCGCGTGAGGAACTTTTTCGGGCAACCGTAACGGTTTTTCTCCAGACAAGCCAACACCGGTGGGGTTTCCGGTGGGTAAAATCGGGCGGAATGGTCTCCCCGGTCAGCTCCATGCTCTCCGAGCCCAGGATGCGGGCCGGATCGAAATGAAACTCCTTCTTTGTGGTACTGAAAAGCACCCTGCCCCCCGGAGCCAGAAGCTTTATTGCAGCGGCTATAAACCATACGTAATCACGCTGAAGATCAAAGGTTCCCTCGGTCTTGCTGCTGTTGCTGAAAAGCGGAGGGTCCAGAATTACCAGATCGAAACGGTTCTTCTCCTTTTCCGCATCCATCAGGTACTTCCGGACATCCTTTTTGACAAAACGGTGCTGATCGCCTATGGCCCCGTTGGCCTGCATGTTTTTCCGTGCCCAGTCGAGGTAGGATGCGGAAAGATCCACTGTTACGGTTTCCAGGGCTCCCCCTGCAGCGGCCGCGACGCTGAATGAACCTGTGTAGGCGAACAGATTGAGCACCCGCTTTCCGAGGGCCTCCGCTCTTACCATGGCCCGGGTCATACGGTGATCCATGAAGAGACCCGTATCAACATAGTCCGTCAGGTTTACCAGGAAGGTGAGGCCGTTTTCCCTGACGGGTATAAGGCGTCCCTTCTCTCCAAGCTTTTCATATTGCTCGCGGCCGCGCAGACGAGGCCGGAATTTATAGACAATATTTTCTTTCGGTACGTAGAGCATGGACGCGATCAAATCGAGTACTTCTTCCCGCTTGAGAGCCGCGGGCTGGTCGCCGCCGGAGACTTCATACTCGGTAAGAAGGACATTGCGGTCGTACATTTCGATTATATAGGGGTATCCTTCAAGGTCACGGTCATAGACCCGATAACAGTTGGTCTCCTGAGCGGAGAAAATCCGCCGGAACCGGTCATTCCGCTGCTTGATGACGGTTGA